>Ga0209628_10000414_pt1 | contig 25960 bp, 21 predicted proteins | sample TergutCu122P4_FD_187285 | JGI IMG/M metagenome (GOLD analysis project Ga0209628, IMG submission 187285) | Cubitermes ugandensis P4 segment gut microbial communities from Kakamega Forest, Kenya - Cu122 P4 (SPAdes) (version 2) | ecosystem: Host-associated > Arthropoda: Insects > Digestive system...
GTTCAATATCGCCGGGTTTTCCTTTTCCTTCGGTGATGTTTTCCAAAATTTCCAACATTCTTTTGGTACCTACGCGGCAAGCCACACATTTTCCGCAAGACTCATCGCGGATAAAATCCATAAAGAAGCGGGCAGTGTCCACCATACAGGTATCTTCGTTCATTACGATAAGACCGCCTGAGCCCATAATAGCGCCCATTTTGTTCAATGAATCGTAATCTGCGGGAACGTTGAGGTTTTCTTTCGTGATACAGCCACCGGAGGGACCTCCGATTTGCGCGGCTTTAAACTCTTTTTTGTTGGGAATACCACCACCTATATTATATATAATGTTACCTATCGGGGTGCCAATGGGTACTTCCACAATACCGGCATTCACAATGTCGCCGGCAAGAGCAAATACTTTTGTACCGGGGGCTTCTTTCAATCCGAAAGAGGCGTACCATTTTCCGCCGTTGCGAATAATTTTGGGAATGTTGGCCAATGTTTCCACATTGTTGATGATGGTGGGGTAGCCATACAATCCTTTTTGGAACGGGAAAGGGGGTTTTTGTCTCGGCTCGCCGCGTTGTCCTTCAATAGAGGCTAACAAGGCTGTTTCTTCACCGCAAACAAAAGCGCCGGCGCCAATTCTGATTTCAAGGTCGAAATTGTAATTAGAACCAAAGATATTTTTACCCAGGATACCATATTCACGCGCCTGGTCTAACGCCACTTTCAGTCTGTCGATAGCGATGGGGTACTCGGCACGGATATACACATAGCCTTGTTGGGCACCAATAGCATAAGCCGAAAGCATCATGCCTTCAATTAAGCAGTGGGGGTCTCCTTCAATAACGCTTCTGTCCATAAATGCGCCCGGGTCTCCCTCGTCGGCATTACAAACCATATATTTGATGTCGCTTTTTTGAGAGAAACCTGCGCGAAGTTTGGTGCCGGTAGGGAAACCGCCGCCGCCGCGTCCACGAAGGCCGGAGAGTTCAACTTCTTTCACTATATCTTCCTGACTCATCTCTGTAACCGCTTTGGCAATGGCTTTGTAGCCATCGTGAGCAATGTAATCTTTAATATCGGTATAATCAATAATACCACATAAGTCTAATACAATTTTTACCTGAGATTTAAAAAACTCGATATCATCAATTTTTGGAACATGTCTCAATAACGATTTGTCATAGAAAGTATATTCTTCAACAGGTTGATTTTGCACTAAGTGTTTTTGAACAATCTCTTTTGCTTTTTCGGGGTTGAGGTCGGTGTAAAAAGTTCTATCGGGCAGCACCAACACTACGGGACCCATAGCGCAGATACCCATACAGCCGGTTTTAAATACCTTAACATCTTTTGCAATACCTTGTTCTTTAATTTCACTATTGATAGCGTTTTCTACTTCGGCGCAGTTGGAAGAGATACATCCGGCGCCACCGCAAACCAAAACCTGGTATTTATATTTCTCCTGATTTTTCAGGAACTCATTTTTAATCTCTTCTAATTGAGCGATTGATTTAATTTTCTTACTCATAATACTCCTCCTAATATTTAGATAGAATAGATTCTAATCTTTTGGGGTTAACAGATTTGAATACCGTATCATCAACCATCATGGCGGGGGCTAACCCGCATGCGCCGATGCATCGTGCAATACTTAACGTAAATTTGCCATCTTCGGTTGTTTTGGCAACATCCACGTTAAGATGTTTTTGAAGACCTTCTACCAACTTTTTGCCGCCACGAACGTAGCAGGCAGTGCCCATACATACTAATATGGTATGTTCGCCTTTGGGAGTGGTAGAGAAAAAAGAATAAAAAGTAACTACCCCTGAAACTGCCGACACGGGCAAGTTCATTTTGTCTGCAATAAATTTTTGGACTTCATAGGGCAGATAGCCATAAATACCTTGCGCCGCGTGTAGAACCATAATCAAGTTGTTGGGTTTTGCCTCATATTTGGCAATCACCGCCGCGATTTGTTCCAACTTTTCAACGTGGTCTTCAGGTAGATTTGGGGTTCCTGTTTTGGTTTGATTCATGAATACCTCCTGAATTTTGGTTAATACTAATTTGGGATTTTTGTTATTTAATTAATTGTACATTAATGACTTACTTAGCAATACTTTTTTTTGAAAATTTTGGCGCAAAGGTACTCTTTTTTTTGAGAAAAATCAAGACAAAAATAAAAACACAAAAATCTTTTTTTTCCAAAAAATTCCAATTTTTTCCAAAAAAATAAATTTTTCTTCAAAAATAAGGTATGTTTTTGCAAAATTATTTGAATTTTAATATTTATTATTCTGATTACAATTAATTTAATGTTTTTTAATAAATCATTGTTAATATTTTATTGATTAAAAATATTTTAATTAAAAATTAGCTGTTGATAAAATAGTTTTTTATTATACTATTCCATTTTTTTCCATACTGATTATAAATAAATTAAATAAAAAAATAGAAAATAAATATAAAAAATACTAACATTGTGGAATTGATATTAATATTACTCTATTTTTGTCCCGATGAAAGAAACGACAAAAAATGGCAACTTTTGATTACGGTTTTTGGGAAATATCAATAGAAAAGTACGGAAGGCTTAAACTTCCTACTGCTTTATTGAAAGCATTACCTGAAAACGAACGTCAACGCTTTTGGGTAACCCATGGGTTTGGAAATCATATTATGCTGTGGACGGAAACCGCTTATCGAGCAAAAATGAACTTTTTTAATTCTTTGGATAGAAATATCATTGAAAATAAAAAACTCCGCAATGCATTTCTTCGGGATATGGCTTTTGTAGAATGCGATGCCCAAGACCGGTTTGTCATTCCCAAACCATTAATGGAATATTATAAAATTGAAAAAGAAGTGGCAGTGGTGTTAGATAATGGTCGAATTGAAATTTGGAATGCAGCAGAATACCGTGCACAATTTGAAATGTCGCCCGAAGAATTGGAACGCCTGAACGAAAAAATACACAGTACTCACCAACTCAATACTTTTGAAAACAATTAAACTACTATATAATATATGTACCACCAACCCGTGCTTTTGCCGGAAACTACTGAGGGACTCGTCAACAACCTTGACGGCGTCTATGTTGATGTTACTTTTGGTGGTGGTGGACATGCTCGCGAAATTTTAAGTAAGCTTTCTCCAAATGGTCGCCTATTGGGTTTTGACCAAGATATGGACACTGCGATAAATGCAATACAAGATACACGTTTTCAGTTTGTTCAAAGTAATTTTAAACATCTTAAAAAGTTTTTACAATTTTATAAAGCATATCCGGTGGATGGTATTTTAGGAGACCTTGGGGTTTCATCACACCAATTTGATGAACCGGCGCGCGGATTTTCTTATCGCTTCGATGAAAAATTGGATATGCGAATGGATAGAAATAAGGGAATTACGGCAGCAGAAATTATCAATACATATCCTAATCAAAAATTAGCGAAACTTTTGTTCGCTTTTGGAGAAGTGCCTAACGCACATAAAATTGCCGCACTAGTTGAAAAAGCACGTCAAACCAACTCAATAGAAACTACCGGAAATTTGGCGGAAATCGTGGCACTCGCACTTCCCAAGGGAAAAGAAAACAAAGTGTTATCACAAATTTTTCAAGCGTTGCGCATCGAAGTAAATGCCGAAATAGAAGTGTTGCAATCGCTTTTAGAACAATCCATTGACGCTCTTAAGCCCGGAGGAAGAATTGCCATTATTTCCTATCACTCTTTGGAAGACAGGTTGGTGAAAAATTTCTTTAAAACCGGAAATGTGGAAGGTAACCTACGTAAAGATTTTTATGGCAACCCTTTAACTCCTTTCAAACTCATTACCAAAAAAGCAATAACTCCAACAGATGAAGAAATTGAGCAAAACCCAAGAGCACGAAGTGCAAAACTGAGAATTGCTGAAAAAAATAATAATTAATAATTAATCATTTATGTCTAAATTCTTCAAATTTATGAGCGGCGATTTTTTGCATCACCCGAAGTTGCAAAAATGGTATCCTTATTTACTGCTACTCATTTCATTAGCATTAATTTCCATTGTGAATGAAAAAATCATCAATCATAAAAACAAACTCATAGAACAAAAACAATACGAATATAAGATGGCACTCAATCAACTGAAAGAAAACAACTATTATCTACCGTACAACCAAAAGAAAATTATTAGAGGAAAAGCCACAAAACGCGGATTCATTGAGAATCATCAGAATATGTATAAAATACCCGTACGGAACGAGGTAATTAAATGATAAGATAATCAAATGATTTTCATTTGTGCTAACCAACAAATAATTAAATAACAAAAATACTATGTGGGAATATAAAAAATCGTTTAATAGGAGAGCTTTCGTGGTATATGCCATGGTGTTATTTTTTGCAAGTTTCTGTTTTATTCAAATATTACGTCTTGCTATTTCACAGCGCCCACTGTTTAGCGGCGATCCGAGGTACTGTTTAGACAAAACCCAGCCTAACTGGGAGCAAAGTCCGCTTTGCCAAGCCCCAAACCTTCGTTGTATCGTAACCGTTAACGATATTGTACCTGTACGCGGAGATATTTTAGATGACCAAGGTAATATTTTAGCCAGCAACTTTACGGTTTTTGATGTGACCATTGACGGACGTAAATTAATACCCGATACTATACGGAGTAGGAAAGAAATAAAAATCATTGATACACTTTATTTAACGAAAGAAACAAAAATTTCAAGAACCGATAAGGAAGCCGTTAGAAAATTAATAACAGATTTAACCGAACAATTTTATTTTCATTTTAAACATAAATTTCCGAATAATGATAAAGAACATTATAGAAAAAAGTTAACAGAAGCCATTTTAGAGTATAAAAATGTTCTTATAATAAAATCTAATCCATTGAGTCAAAACACATTGGTAACCTCTGAGGATACGGCATTTATACGAAAACTGCCGTTGTTTCAAGACCAATGCAAAAAGAGGTGCATTAATTTTACAAGTCATTTTAAACGTATTAATCCGTATGGTGAATTAGCGAAACAGGCCATTGGTGCTTTTCCACCTGAAAGGTGGAGTGGATTGGAACTTCAATTTCATGATTGGTTAGCCGGCACAAAAGGAGTACAAAAAGTGCTCTATATTGACAATATTCGCGTGCCTTCCAAAAAGTTTTCTCATCCGCAAGACGGTGCTAACATTCATACCACGCTCAGTTTAAAAATGCAAAACGTAGTTTATGAGTCTCTTATGGATAAATTGCACGAACTGAAAGCACAATGGGGCTGTGTGGTTTTAATGGAGGTTGAAACCGGTGAAATTAAAGCTATGGCGAATTTGAAAAGACATACTAACGAACACGGAAATGTAGGGTATTTTGAACTCTTAAACTATGCATTTCGTCAAGAGTGCGAACCGGGGTCTACATTCAAATTAGCATCATTATTAGCGTATTTAGAAAAAATTCCTAATGACACCGCAAAATCCTATATGATGTGTGGATGTGGTATTGCTCATCATTTTGTTCGCGATAGTAAAAAATTTGAACCCACGTGTAAAAAATATCCCTCTCGCCACCAACTCGGAAAGCCTATAGAAATATTTCAACGTTCGCTAAATGAAGGCACAGGAACCATGATTTTTGATGCCTATAAAAACAATTATCAAGCCTATTTGGCAGCATTAGACTCCATGGGAATCACCATGCCATTAAAAACGCAGTTAGACACAGTGAAAGCGCCGCAAATAATACGTAATACAAACTTAATGCGTACATTTTATGTTACTACTTGGGGAGGATTTAATATGGCTCCCATTCAAACACTTACCTATTTTAACGGCGTGGCGAATAACGGAAAAATAGTATGTCCAAAAATTGTAAGCCACATTACGGAACAGGATAAAGTGGTGAAAGTGTTTCCAACAGTGGTTCTCAAAGAACAAATGTCACGAAAAGATGTGATTGAACGCGCTAAAAAATATTTGGAAGCTGTCGTAACCGGACCATACGGAACTGCAAGAACTTATAGAGATTCTATTCCCCGTTTTGCCGGAAAAACAGGTACTAGAGATATTCTGATTCAATTATCCGACGGTACCTGGGGGTATTATAAAGGGAGAAACAGTGTTTCGTTTTGTGGATATTTTCCTGCTGAAAAACCAAAATACAGTATGATTGTGTATTTGTATGATGTGGAAGGAATGAGCGCTACTGCTGCACAACTGTTTTACACCATTGCCAAACGTATTATGGGCGAAGAATCCACCCATTTGCTGAAAGAAGTGGACAAAAGCGAAGGTGTAAAAACTACGAAATATGCTAATCTGGGGAAACGATGAAATTATAATGAAGAAAAAAAGAAACAATGAAAAAAGAAACAAACATAAAACGATTTGAAGAAAAAAAGGTACGCTCTGCATGGGATGCAGAACAGGAAAAGTGGTATATCTCAATTGTAGATGTTGTTGAAGTATTAACAGAGTCTGATCGCCCACGCAAGTATTGGGACGACTTGAAACGCAAATTACGTGCAGAAGGCAGTGAGTTGTCCGAAAAAATCGGACAACTGAAAATGCAATCGGCAGACGGCAAATTTTACAAAACCGATGTTGCCGATGTAGAGCAACTTTTTCGGTTAATACAATCCATTCCATCGCCGAAAGCAGAGCCGTTTAAACTGTGGCTGGCAGAAATTGCACGGGAGCGGTTAGAGGAAATTGACGACCCGGAACAAGGTATTGAACGGCTGATGGAATACTACCACTGCAAAGGCTATTCCGAAGGTTGGATTAACCAACGTCTGAAATCCATTGAGGTACGAAAAGAACTGACTGACGAATGGGAACGCAGAGGCGTGAAAAAAGGACAAGACTACGCTACCTTGACAGATGTTATCACTCAAACTTGGTCGGGAATGACCACCAAGCAGTATAAACAACATAAGAGACTCAAAACCGAAAGCCTGCGCGATAATATGACCAATCTCGAACTTGTGCTGAATATGCTTGCCGAAGCCTCTACCACAGAGATATCGAAAGAAAAACAACCAAAAAATTTTGCCGAAAATACAAAAGTAGCCAAACAGGGCGGTTCGGTAGCTGCCGCTGCTCGCCAAAAATTAGAATTGCAAACAGGGAAAAAAGTCGTTTCAAAACTTAATGCGAAAAATTTGAAGTCTCTAAAATAATCTTAAAAATGAAAAAACTTACAGAACTTCTTGTAAACATAAACCCACTTCAAATTATTGGAGATGAAAATATTTCGATATCTAATATTCAATTCGATTCGCGAAAAGTGGTAGAAAAAAACACATTGTACGTAGCGCAAAAAGGCACACAAGTAGATGGACATCAATTTATTGTTCAAGCAATAACGCAAGGAGCTACGGCAATTGTATGTGAAACATTACCGGAAATACTAACGGAAAGTTGTACCTACATCCAAGTATCTAAAACCTCAGTAGCCTTGGGCGAGTTGGCTTCTGCTTTTTACGATGAACCTTCCAAAAAAATTACACTGGTGGGTGTTACCGGAACCAACGGGAAAACAACCACCGTTACCCTTCTGCATAACTTGTTTATGAACTTGGGCTATCCCACAGGGTTAATATCCACCATTGTCAATAAAATTAATGCCGTTGAAGTACCCGCGACACACACTACTCCTAATGCGTTGGAATTGAATTGTTTGTTGAATGAAATGGTAGAAGCCGGATGCCAATTCTGTTTTATGGAGGTTTCTTCCCACGCGGTGGTGCAGCAACGTATTGCAGGGGTGTACTTTGCCGGTGGCATTTTTAGCAATATTACCCACGACCATTTGGATTTTCACCAAACTTTTGCCAACTACATCAAAGCAAAACAGCAGTTTTTTGAGATGTTGCCCAATACCGCTTTTGCGTTAACCAATATTGACGATAAAAACGGCAAAGTGATGGTTCAGAGCGCAAAAGCAAAGGTTTATACTTATAGCTTGCGTACCGGTGCCGATTTTAAAGGTAAAATTACGGATAATAGTTTTGAGGGGCTGACCTGCGAATTTAACGGCACTGAGGTTTATTTTAAACTTTGCGGTAAGTTTAATGCTTACAATCTGTTGGCAATTTACGGAACCGCGTTATTACTAGGAACGAAAGAAGATGAAGTGTTGTTGGCGATGAGCAAATTAGAAGGCGCCAGCGGACGTTTTCAGGTGCTTCGTGATAACAGAAACCGTACATTCATTGTGGATTATGCCCACACACCCGATGCGCTCAAAAATGTGCTTTCTACCATTAAAGATATTACGCAAAACAGTGTAGATGTAATTACTGTGGCGGGGTGCGGTGGAGATAGAGATGCATTGAAACGACCCATTATGGCGGAAACAGCCTGTAATTTTAGCAACATAGTGATTCTCACATCCGACAATCCGCGCACCGAAGACCCATACAAAATTCTCGCCGACATGGAAGTCGGCATTCCTGTTGCATTTAAGCAAAACGTCCTAACTATTGAAAATCGCCGCGAAGCCATTAAAACCGCCTGCCACCTCCTGCCCGACCACGGCGTACTTTTGGTTGCCGGCAAAGGACATGAAACCTATCAGGAAATTAACGGAGTGAAGCATCATTTTGATGATGCGGAGGAGATTCAGATATTTATAGAATTAAGAACTGTGGATAGTGAAGTACAAAATAAAAGTGAATTATATGAATGAAGCAAAACTAAAGGAAATACTTATTAGCACAAGAAAAACTCGAAAAACTGACGAAAAAAAATAGAAACAAAGCATAAAAAATAGAAGAATGGCAAAAATTAATGTAACAGGAACAGATATTACAGTAATACAGATTGAAAATGCTGATTATATATCTCTTACTGACATGGCACACAGCCAAATGGAAGAACATATCATCATCAAATGGCTTAGCTTAAAAAACACTATTGAATATATTGGCGAATGGGAAGCTTTGTTTAATCCGATTTTTAATTATACCGAATTCGGTATAATTAAAAATTCGGCTGGAAGTAATAATTTCGTTTTATCTGTAAAACAATGGATTGAAAAAACCGGAGCAATTGGAATTACTGCGAAAGCCGGTCATTATGGTGGTACGTACGCTCACAAAGATATTGCATTTCACTTTGGAATGTGGATAAGTCCACGTTTTCAGTTACTACTAATTAAAGAATTTCAACGTCTGAAAGAAGAAGAGCAAAAAGCATTAGGCTGGTCAGCAAAGCGAGTGTTAGCAAAAATCAACTACCACATTCACACCGATGCCAAAAGTCTGAACCGTGATTCTTATGATTTGTGTGATTTCTATGAATTTTGGAGTAATGACACTCATAGTAATCATAATAATCTAATAAATCATAGTTCTGACAGTGTGGAAAACCTGAATGCTTTGTTTATCAACGAAGGGGTTTCACAAAGAGAACGATTAATAAAGCTAAATCAAATAGCGATTCAGCAGATGAAAATATTGATGGAAGTGGAAAATAGAAAAATGTTGAAATAAAAATTATTAATATCATAACAAAAAAAACTATGACTACTGAAATTCAAAAAAAACTTGAGAGCGAAATTACGCTCAATGATGTACAGAACAAAATCATTACAATTCAAAACAAGAATGTCCTTTTGGATAGCGATGTGGCTTGGTTGTACGGCGTGGATACAAACGACGTAAATCAGGCAGTAAAACGTAATTCTGATAAATTTCCCGAAGAATATATTCTATGCTTGACGGAGAGCGAGAAAAAGGAGGTTACCACAAATTGTGGTAACCCCAAAATCAAATTCTCACCAGCATTACCAAATGCCTTTACCGAAAAAGGCTTATATATGCTCGCCACTATTTTGAAAAGCGAACGAGCAACCGCTACAACCATTGCCATCGTGGAGGCGTTTGCGAAGATACGCGAACTGTCTAACATGGTTGCCGAACTTGTTAAATCACCCGATGACATCCAAAAACAGACTGAAGTAGTACAGAAAAGCAGCGAAATACTGTCGGATATGGTTACAAAAGAATTGAAAACGACGGGTACAGAAACAAGTTTTGAACTTAACCTGTTGTCGGCTATTAAAATAAAACACACCATTAAAAAAGAAGTAAAGTAATAGAAATATGAGACTGTTTGAAATAATTCTAATCGCTATCGGATTGTCAATGGATGCTTTTGCCGTATCTGTTACGCTCGGTTTATCGGTAAAGAAACCCAAAATAAAAGAGGTTTTCATACCCGGATTCTATTTTGGTTTATTTCAAGCACTTATGCCACTGATTGGATTTTTTGCGGGAATAAGTTTTGCTGGAAAAATCCAAAATTATGACCACTGGATTGCCTTTGTACTTCTTAGTTTTATTGGCGGAAAAATGATTGTAGAGAGTTTCTCGAAAAAGGAGAAAAAAGTAAATAAAAATCCGTTTTTATTTACGAAGATGTTTTTGTTAGCAATCGCTACAAGTATTGATGCCTTAGCAGTGGGAGTAACGTTTTCATTTTTTGAGGTAAATATTTTCAAGGCAATTATTATAATAGGGCTAATCACTTTCTGCATATCAATCGGCGGAGTGAAAGCAGGAAACATCTTTGGAACAAAATTCAGATCTAAAGCGGAATGTTTTGGCGGAGCAGTCTTGATATTATTGGGATTGAAAATATTGATTGAGCACCTGATAAATACGTAAACAGAAACACCATAACTAAAACAATAAAATCAATAATAACCCCAAAAAAATAAGTAATGAAAAAGGAAAAAAGATTTGAAATTATTCACGAAGAAAAACAGGGACTTGTAAGAAGAGTGTTTATTCTGAAAGACAAACAAACCAGCAGAGAGTATCTATTTGTTCAAGAGGGCTATGCGGGAGGATTATCTCCACTGTTGAGCAGGGAAAACAAAATGTAAATTATTAATCATTAACCGCTAATCACTAATATCATGTTATACTATTTTTTCGATTACTTACAACAATTTAATGTTCCCGGCGCGGGGCTGTTTCAATACATTTCGTTTCGAGCGGCGACCGCAATTATTCTGTCGCTGTTTATCTCGCTGATTTTTGGCAGAAAAATGATTCGGTATCTGAAACAGAAACAGATTGGCGAAGAAGTGCGAGATTTGGGTTTGGAAGGACAACTCTCTAAAAAAGGAACCCCAACTATGGGCGGACTCATCATCATCGCCTCCATCTTAATTCCCGTTTTGTTGGTAAATAAATTGAATAATATCTATATTATTCTGATGATTTTTACCACATTATGGTTAGGTGCCATTGGGTTTTGGGACGATTATATCAAAGTTTTTAAGAAGAATAAAGCAGGTTTATCGGGGAAGAAAAAAATTCTGGGACAAATTATCCTTGGTTTTATTGTAGGAATGGTTATCTGTTTTCATCCTGATGTGGTGATTAAAGAGAAAAAACAAGATGCCCAAAACGTATTGATGAACCGCGAGTTTGCCTTTTCCATTGAAAATGCAAATAAAACACACACCGTTTTTAGCGGAAGTGAAGAGGAACATTCTACCAAAACGACTATCCCATTTTTCAAAAATAATGAATTTGATTACGCGGTGTTAACACGCTGGCTGGGCGATGAAACCGGACAGTGGGCATTTATTTTCTTAATCCCCATTATCATCTTTATTATTGCCTCAGTTTCCAACGGCGCAAACTTAACAGACGGGTTAGACGGCTTGGCAACCGGTACTTCTGCCATCATTGCGGTGGGAATTGCCATTTTAGCATACGTCTCAGGAAACGCCATATTTGCTGATTATCTGAATATTATGTATATTCCAAACATCAGCGAAGTGGTTATATTTACGGCGGCGTTGGTAGGTGCCTGTATAGGGTTTTACTGGTACAACTGTTTCCCTGCACAAATCTTTATGGGCGATACGGGCAGTTTAACTCTGGGCGGAATCATAGCGGTATTGTGTATTATTATTCGTAAAGAACTCTTAATCCCTATTTTATGCGGAGTGTTTTTAATACAATCCCTATCGGTTATTATACAGGTGTTTTGTTACAGAACTACAAAAGTAAATAGTTATCGAAAAGCACAAAATATTTCATGGCTCAAAGCATGGCGAATATATAAAACAAAACCGCAACTACTTGAAGAATTTACAGGTAAACGTGTTCTATTAATGACCCCTTTGCATCATCATTACCAAAAGAAAGGGATGCACGAATCGAAAATTGTGCAGCATTTCATCATTATTAGCATTTTATTAATAATCATATCATTAGCAACCTTAAAAGTAAGATAACATGGCACAACAAACAAGAACAGGGATGTTTCAAGCCCTTTCAAATTTTCAATTAGCACGCGACAGAGCGGCAACCTTATCGCAAAACCTCATTCGTCTCCGAAACGAAAGTTTGCAGGAACTACTATCCGATTTTGAAAATTCGGAGCATAAATTAGAATATGTTAAAACCATTGAAGGGGTTGATTTTATCAACGATGCAAAAGCCACCAACGCCAATGCGGTTTGGTTTGCCTTGGAAAACATGACACAACCCATTACATGGATTACCAACATGAATAACGTAGATTTATTCACAGAAGATTTAAAACGGTTAATTCATGAAAAAGTTAAAATAATTGTTACTCAAGGAGTTTATAATACAGAGATAGAAGATTTTTTTAGGAAAATGAACAAAGATGTTTACATGGTAATGAGTTTGGAAGATGCGGTGCGCACAGCCTTTTACGCCAGCAGCTCCGATGAAACAGTACTATTTTCGCCAGGTGTAGTAAGCACAGGGATGTACCGCACCTACCGCGAGCGTGGGGAAAAATTTAAGGAAGCGGTGGCGCAACTATAGTGATTAGGGGTTAAATGAGTTAATTTTTTGTAATCGAAAAAAAATATAAATATGGAAAAATTATATTTCAAAGGCGACAAGATAATCTTATTGATTGTCATATTATTGTCGCTATTATCAATTTTGATGATTGCCAGTGCGGGCGATCGCTGGATAGAGCAACTCCGAAATTTTGGAGTAGGTTTTTTTCTTCTCTTTCTATTTTATCACATTGATTATAGAAACATTTCGCGTTTTGCAACGCCGTTGCTTCTTTTTGCGGGTGGACTTTTGCTCTATTCATTATTTCGTTCTACCGGTGCGCGCACAATAAGTCTATTTGGCATGGATTTGCAAATATTTTATTTTGTTGGGTTCTGTTTGTTGTTATATATAACAAAATATATAGCAACAAAACTAAATAATGAAGAAGAGTTATCATTGAATGAAGTCATTAAGTTTTTTGGAATCATTCTTATTTTTTGCGGAGGTATTTTCCTTTCCAATCAATCTACTGCCATCATTCTATTTTGTACTTGTGTTGTTGTACTTTTCGTAGGACGTATCAAAACGAAGTATTTGGCTGTTTTTTGCGGCGTGATTGTGATAGCTGTAACTTTAGCATTTTCCTCAAATATCGGACGTGTGCAAACTTTTAAAAATCGAGTAACTTATTGGCATGTTCAAACTTTTCATGAGGGTATTCCTCAATCAATAAAAGAAAAATTAGTTTTTGCCAAATTGAATCCGCACTACGGCAAGCAATCTATACTTTCTCGAGCAGCAATTTCTACGGCGCCTTGGCTTCCAACAAATGTAGGAAAAGGAATTATAAAAAAAGAACTTCCCGAAAAAGACAATGATTATGTATTTGCCGTATTGGTAGAAGAAATGGGAATTTTGGTAGGATTGTTTGTATTATTCGCCTATTTAGTTATTTTGTACCGAACTATGCGTATTGCCCGAAGTGCCGATGGCGCATTTGGTATGTTGTTGGTGTGGGGTATCGGTTTTTGGTTTTGTATGCAAGCACTGGTTCACATTGGGGTGAACTGTTTCCTCATTCCCGCAACTGGTCAAACGTTGCCTTTTATCAGTCGTGGTGGAGTCTCACTTGCCATTTCCGGCGCAGCAATAGGGATGTTAATGAATATTAGTAAATATCAGAAGTTTAATACTTAATAAATAATTACACAAAAAAGAATATTTTTGCCGCCAAATTTTTATAAAACTTAAATCACTTAAATTATACTAAAAAACGAATATGAGTAAAAACTTAATTATTGTTGAATCCCCAGCAAAAGCAAAAACCATTCAGAAATTTATTGGTAAAGAGTATGATGTAATCTCCAGCAAGGGACACGTGCGCGACCTTCCGGTAAAAGATTTAGGAGTTGATATTCATAAGGACTTTGAGCCTCATTATGAAATTATGCCCGATAAAAAGAAATTGATTGCCGACATAAAAAAATTAACGAAAGAAGCCGATGTGGTATTATTGGCTACTGACGACGACCGCGAAGGAGAAGCCATTTCGTGGCATTTGACTGAAGCTGCTGAAATTCCGATAGAAAAAACGAAACGTATTGTGTTTCATGAAATTACAAAAAAGGCCATAGAGCATGCTTTGTCTCATCCCCGTAATTTGGACATTGATTTGGTGAATGCACAACAAGCCCGAAGAATTTTAGACCGCTTAGTGGGATTTGAACTTTCTCCGGTGCTTTGGCGTAAGGTAAGATCACAACTTTCTGCTGGTCGCGTACAATCGGTGGCTGTGAAATTAATTGTGGAACGCGAATGTGAAATCAATCATTTTCAATCCACTTCAAACTTTAAAGTAACAGGTCTGTTTCAATCGGAAAAAAATAAAAAAAATGAATTAACAGCAGAGTTGAATAAAAAGTTTGACACAAAAGAAAAAGCGCAAGAATTTTTAAGTGATTGTAAAAGTGCAAGTTTTTTAGTGGCATCTGTTGAAAAAAATCCGGGTAAAAAATCTCCGGCACCTCCTTTTACCACCTCTACCTTGCAGCAGGAAGCCGCACGTAAATTAGGATTTTCAGTTACTAAAACTATGGTGATTGCGCAGCAACTCTATGAAGCCGGTTATATTACGTATATGCGTACCGATTCGGTGAATCTTTCCAATTTGGCCTTGACGTCAGCAAAACAGAAAATTGAAAAATTATTTGGTGCCGAATATTCAAAAACACGCCAATATGTAACCAAAACGCGTGGTGCCCAAGAGGCACACGAAGCCATTCGTCCTACTGATTTGGAAAATCAAACCATTCAAGGTGATGCGTTTTCTAAACGTTTATACGAACTGATATGGAAACGTACCATTGCTTCTCAAATGAGTGATGCGCTTACCGAAAAAACAGTCATCAATATTCCTATTTCAAATCGTGAAGAGAAATTTGTAGCTACTGGAGAAGTGGTTCTTTTTCAAGGATTTTTGAAAGTATATTTTGAATCTCAAGATGAAGAACAAGATGAAATCGCAGGTTCCATTGCTCCTATGGTGCAAGGCGAATCATTGCGTGCATTGGAAATAAATGCTACACAAAAATTCTCATATCCACCTGCACGTTATACCGAAGCCAGCTTAGTAAAAAGATTGGAAGAATTAGGCATTGGTCGCCCTTCTACGTATGCGCCTACCATCTCTACAATTCAAAAAAGAGAATATGTAGTGAAGGAAAATCGTCCGGGAAAAGAGCGTACTTTTACTCAATTGTTGTTGAAAAATAACGAGATTAAAGAAACTACATCCAAAGAAAAATATGGTACCGAAAAAGACAAACTATTTCCTACTGATATTGGAATTGTGGTGAATGAATATCTGCAAAATCATTTTGAGATGATTATGGATTATGGTTTTACTGCGCAAGTAGAAAAAGAATTTGATGATATTGCGGAAGGTACAATGACATGGCAAAAAATGTTACAACGCTTTTATAAAGGATTCCATGACTCAATAAATGATGCGATGGCGTATTCTCAAAAAGCAAGCGGTGAGCGAATTTTAGGACAAGACGGATCCGGTAAAAATGTGTACGCCAAATTAGGAAAATATGGTCCTATGGTGCAAATCGGTGATAATTACGAAGATAATAAAGCCAAGTATGCACGCATGAAAAAAAGCCAATCTATAGAATCCATTACATTGCAAGAAGCATTAGATCTTTTTAAACTTCCTAAAACATTAGGAACCTATGATAATCACGATGTTGTAGTAGGCATGGGACGCTATGGAGCCTATATTAAATTTGGAGATGAATATGTTACCATTCCTAAAGATATAGACCCTTTGGAAATTGATATGGAAAATGCACAAAAACTAATTGTTGAAAAGGCGAAGCAAAACGAAGCCCGCGCACCACGCTTATTAGGTCAATATAATGATATTGATGTTTTTGTGGTTGTGGGTAAATACGGTCCTTATATTAAATTTAACAACCAAAATATTACCTTGGAAAAAGGGTCAAACGCCACTACATTGACATTGCAAGAAGCCATTCGTCAAATTTCAAATGTAGGCACCAAAAATATATTGGTATCATTTCCGGAAGATGATAAGATTAAAGTGGTGAGTGGTAGATATGGCGCTTATATTACAAATGGTACAGATAATTTTAAAATCCCAAAAGGAATAATTCCGGAAAATCTTACTTGGCAAGATGTATCTCAAATTATTGCTCAGTCTATACCTACTGCAAAAAAGCGTTTTACTAGAAAAAAATAATAATGGAACTCCTTCCTTTCTTCGAACCCGTCAATGCAGATTTTTATTTTCCTAAAGGAAAGAACGTTGATTCTCAATTGTTGGTTAGTCACGTTTGGTTTACTTCCAAAAATGAAGAACCTGATTTGTCGAATATTAGTATTGTTATACTGGGAGTTCCGGAAGCAAGGTATTCAAACAACAACGAAGGGTCTAAATCCGCTCCCGATGAGATTAGAAAGGATTTTTACAAATTATTTCATTGGAAAAATGATGTATCCATTTTAGATTTAGGCAATTTAATTCCTGGAAAAACTGTAGAAGACACTTACGCCATTCTTTCGGATATTCTCTCTTATTTATTTGAACAAAAGATAATTACTGTCATTTTGGGTGGGAGCAACGACTTAGTCTTTGCTAATTATCAGGCATATTCTAAATTGGAAAAGGTGGTAAATATCGTTTCTGTAGATTCTAAATTTGATTTAGGAAATGAAAATGACCCCATTTCATCAGAGAGTTATTTGAATAAAATTGTGTTACAGCAACCCAATTATCTTCTTAATTATTCAAATGTTGGATATCAAACCTATTTGAACAGCCAAACTGATATTGAATTGATGAAACAATTGTTTTTTGAAATGTTTCGTGTAGGAGGTTTGCGAAAAGATATGGATGAAATTGAACCTATTGTGCGCAATGCAGAAATGTTAGCTTTGGATATTTCAGCAGTACGCCAAAGCGATGCACCTGGTAATGCAAATGCTTCTGCTAACGGTTTTTACGGAGAAGAAATATGTCAAATAGCTCTATTTGCCGGCTTAAGCGACAAACTTTCTTCGTTTGGCATTTACGAATATAATCCTTTGCTGGATTATAACACCCAAACATCTCAACTCATAGCACACATTTTGTGGTATTTTATTGAAGGATTTACTTACCGGCAAAACGATATATTGTTTAAAGAACAAGACCAATACTTGCGACACGCAGTGCCCGTAACCAACGCATTAAGTGAGTTAGTTTTTTATCAAAGTAAAAAAACCGGCCGTTGGTGGATTGAAATTCCATTCTTTCATATTAAAACACAACAAAATAAAAAATATTTCCTCCCATGCTCCAAAAACGATTTTGACACAGCTTGTAAAGATGTGGTCCCGGAACGTTGGTGGAGAACTTACCACAAACTTAATAGATGATAGTGATTATTGATTAATAATGAGAAAACAAACTTTATATTAAAAGTTATGAAAAAGTTCTTTATTTTTTTATGTATTTTGAGCGTTACTTCGATGATAACAAATGTTGTTGCTCAAGAAGATGCAATTGCTAAAGTGGATTCAGTACAACCATCAAAATGGAAGCAGTATTGGAAAATTTCGGGCGTGATAGGAATTAAAATCACTCAAACACAATTGATAAACTGGGCGGCAGGGGGAAATAGCAATTTTTCAGGTATTGCTTCTGCCAATGTAACATTAAATTATAAACAAAAAAAACATGCATGGACTACCCACCTTGATACCGATTTTGGAGCTATTTATTCATCTGATTTTCAAACATATAGATGGAGAAAAGGAAGTGATAAACTCAATTTCAGCAGCACTTACGGATATGAAATCAGTCCGCAGAGTAATAGCAAAAGCTCATGGTATATTGCATCTAACTGTAATTTTAAGTCCCAATATACCATAGGTTACGAATATCCGGCAGATGGGTCTCGCACCAAAATATCTAATTGGCTCTCGCCTTCTCATACCTCAATCTCAGTCGGGGTTAATTGGAAATGGACAGATTTAATATCTCTATACTTTTCTCCTTTAGGAGGTTTAATTACAAGTTGTACCGATTCCATTTTGCGCCCAGCCAATGGTTTTCCGTCAGATAAATTAGATAAAACAGCCATTGCTACGCTGGGTATGACGTTTCGTGCAGGAGTTACTTATGCCGGCGTTAAAAATTTGAAAATCGCAACAACTTTCGCACTTTACACTCCTTATACCGACAAAGACCAAAAGTTCGGTTATTTCAATGTGGATTGGGATGTTATGATTACCTATCAATTCTTAAAAGTATTAAACGTTTCACTCACCACAAATTTGAAATATTACCCGAAAGTTAGATTCCCCGACGCGCCTGATGCGTCCCATTCGCGTGTGCAATTTCAAGAAGTTTTTGGGTTAGGTTTGGGGTATATTTTTTAGTAGAGTTCCGTAGGATAATTTCCATTATAACAAGCCAAACAGAAATCTGTTCTATTTCCGGCTTTGAGTAAATATTCTTGGGGAAGAAAATAAAGAGAATCTGCCTCGATCATCTGGCGCACTTCTTCCACATTTAATTTAGCGCTGATTAATTCATGGTCGGAAGTATCTACACCATAAAAGCAGGGGTGTAGCATGGGAGGGCAACAAATACGCACGTGCACTTCTTTAGCGCCTGCATCTTTCAACATTCTCACAATGCGTTTGCAAGTGGTACCGCGCACAATGGAATCGTCTAATAATACTACTCTTTTTCCGGTAATAAGCGAACGAACCGGACTTAGTTTTAAGCGCACTCCCTTTTCTCTTAACACTTGCGAAGGTTGAATAAAAGTACGTCCGATATACTTATTTTTAATTAATCCTATCTCGTACGGAATGTTGCTTTCTTCTGCGTAGCCAATAGCACCGGAGATTGAAGAATCGGGAACGCCTATCACCAAATCGGCATCAACGTGAGCCAATTGTGCTAAATATTTGCCGCATTTTTTACGAAAAGTGTGCACATTTACGCCTTCAATTTCACTGTCCGGGCGTGCAAAATATGTAATTTCCATAGCACACATTTTATGCGCCGTATCTTTTGCAAACATAATGCTTTTTGGTTCTTTTCCTTTTTCAAGAATAATCATTTCTCCGGGGTTCACGTCTCGAATAAAAGCGGCGCCTATGGCTTCAAAGGCGCAGGTTTCGCTCGAAATGATATAACCGCCATTTAGTTTGCCGAGAGAGAGGGGCTTCAACCCATTCTTATCTCTGCAAGCATACAGTTTATCTTTCGTTAAAATAAGGAAAGCATAAGAACCAACAATGCTGGAAAGGGTTTCTTCAATGACTTCAATTCTATCTTTCCGACGATTCATTTTTATCAGATGCGCTAAAACTTCTGCATCGGAAGTAGACTGAAAAATACTTCCCTGTTTTTCTAATGACATTCTCAATTGGTGAAAATTCACCAAACTACCATTCAGCGCTATGGAAAAATCGCCTGTATGGTGCCTGAACAGAAATGGTTGCACATTTTCTAAGCCGCCACCGATAGATGAATAACGCACATGCCCAATGGCGCAATCGCCTTTCAGTTTTGCTAATTTTTTTTCATTAAAAATTTCGATTACTAATCCTTCGCCACGTTCACGATAAAAATCGAAACTATCGGTAGTACAAATCCCACAACCTTCCTGTCCGCGATGTTGTAGGGCATGCAATCCATAATATGCTAATTCCGAAGCATTTTCACAATTAAAAACAGCTATAACACCCATGCTACATTATTCAAAGATTATCCACATTTTGAGTAAGAACATGCCACACAGGTAAGACATCCTTCTTTAAATTCCATCGTATCTAACTCGCCACAACCGGGGCAAACCTGTCCTTTTACTTTCGTACCATCGGAGACAAATTTTTTCAATGCACGAATGACTCCGTTTTTCCATGAATTAATTGTTTCTTCGCGGAAATTAAGCCCTTCTACAATATTTACCACATTTTCCACCGGAATATTATGACGAAGCAGAGCCGAAATCATTTTAGCATAATTCCAAAATTCAGGATTAAAACAGCGTGATAACCCGCGAAGAATCATTTCATACCCATCGGCATCATAATACATAAAGTCGTATTGTTTTTTACCATCTTGCATTTTATTTTTAATGATAAAACCTGCGGTTACTGTTTTTGGAAGCGGAAAACGATCATCTTCTGCTTTTCCGGTAAAAATTTCGTAAGGTTTTTCGTTTTTTGTTCCTATAAATGCCACCCAATCTTCGTTATTGTTTTTAAAACGAACAATTTCCGCTTTTAATTCTTTAGGACGTTTTAAATTTTGTGTATCCTGTGTTGAAACTTTGGTCTTTTTCTTGTCTTCTTCGTTTGGGTCAATCAGTACGCCGCCTCTTGAGCCTTCCCGATATACGGTCATTCCTTTACATCCTGATTCCCAGGCTTTCACATATAAAGCCCCCACAGTATCCTGTGTAGTATCTTCCGGTAAATTTATGGTTACGGATATAGAATGATCTACCCATTTTTGTACACTACCTTGCAACTCTACTTTTTTCAAATAATCAGTATCGGCAGCGGTTGATTTATAGTAAGGAGATTTTTCAAAGACAGCTTTTATTTCATCATTACTCATGTTATAAAGTTGTTCTTTGGTGATTCCTAAAGTTTCAGCATATACAAAAAATTTAGGATGAAAAACGTGATATTCTTCCCAAAAGTCACCATTTTGGTCGCGGGTAGTTTGACGATTATTCAAATCGTTGGGATTTACTTTTCGTTTGCGGTTGTAAGCCACTTTAAAAGCAGGTTCAATACCTGAGGTTGTTTGTGTGCAAATACTTACACTTCCTGTGGGTGCAATAGTTAATAGAGCAATATTTCTTCTTCCGAATCGAATCATATCTTCATACAATTTTTCATCGGCTTCTTTAATTCGTAAAATGAAAGGATTAACGGCTTCTTTCATACTGCTGTATACGGGAAAAGCGCCGCGTTCGCGCGCCAAAGTAACGGAAGAACGATAGGCAGTCAACGCCAATTGTTTGTGCACTTCGGTAGAAAATGCGATACCATGGTCAGACCCGTAGCGAATATTTAGAGCGGCCAGCATGTCGCCTTCAGCGGTAATACCCAAACCTGTACGACGTCCTTTAAGTGTTTGGCGTTTTATTTTTGTCCAAAGTTCCGTTTCCACCCGTTTTACATCCTCTGTTTCCGGGTCGCTGGCTATTTTTTCTAAAATTTGGTCTATTTTTTCAATTTCCAGGTCAATAATGTCATCCATTAAACGTTGCGCGTACACTACATGTTCTTTAAAAAGCGTCATATCAAACGTTGCTTTTTCTGTAAATGGATGATTTACATAACTATATAAATTCAGTGCGATGAGGCGACAGCTATCATACGGGCAAAGTGGAATTTCGCCGCAAGGATTGGTAGAAACAGTTGTAAAACCCTCATCTTCATAACAATCCGGAACAGCTTCACGACGAATGGTATCCCAAAATAACACGCCCGGTTCGGCAGATTTCCAAGCATTGTGAATAATTTTATCCCATAAATTTTTGGCATCTATTTCTTTTTTAATTTTAGGGTTTTCCGAATCAACAGGATATTGTTGAATGTAAGGTTTTCCTGATTTTACTGCGTTCATAAACTCATGGTCAATTTTTACAGAGACGTTTGCTCCGGTAATTTTCCCGTCAGTTAATTTTGCGTCAATAAAATGTTCGGCATCGGGATGTTTGATTGATATAGACAACATGAGCGCGCCGCGACGACCATCTTGAGCTACTTCACGAGTAGAATGCGAGTAACGTTCCATAAACGGAACGACGCCGGTAGAAGTGAGGGCGCAATTTTTTACATGACTTCCCGACGGGCGAATGTGGGAGAGGTCATGTCCTACGCCACCTCTACGTTTCATGAGTTGTACCTGTTCCTCATCCATTTTCATAATTCCTCCGTAAGAATCGGAGCGGTTGTCGTTACCAATTACAAAGCAATTCGACAATGAAGCGATTTGGTAGGTATTTCCGATGCCCGCCATAGGGCTTCCTTGTGGGATAATATAAGTAAACTTTTTAAAAAGTTCATAAATTTTTTCTTCGGAAAGCGGATTAGCATATTTTTTTTCAATGCGTGCAAATTCGCGGGCTAAGCGGCGGTGCATCTCATCGGGGTTACGTTCCATTAATTCACCTTTGTCATTTTTCAACGAATATTTATCAATCCAAACGCCTGCGGCGAGTTCATCACCTTCAAAATAAGCTACTACTTCACCAAAAATCTCTTTTTTCGTATAGGTTTGAGCCGGTATATCTACGATGCCTGTTTTTTCCAATTGTTCCGATTGTGGAGCCGAAACAATGTGCATAGTTAGGGCTTCCAAATTGGCTTCCCGTGTTTCCACCATATTTTCAACGGAGGTTGTCGGGTGTTGTTGTTTTTCTTCTTTCATTAAAACTCGAGGTTCTTCAAATTCTAAAAACGTAATCTCGCTACTCATAAATCTAAATATTTCAATATCAACAAACTAAAAATTCTTACAAAATGACTTTTTGCACCTTTTAGAAAAAACAGTAATTATAGTTTGGTAAAAATGTTTGAAAATCAAACAAATACCAATGAAGTAGAAGTGTTAGTTCGGTTTTGCTAAAGTAAAATTTACCAACAATTTTTTATACTTTTTTGTCTGAAAGAATCAACAAAATGACGTTAATAATTTTTTAGTTTGACTATTAGAGGATTGTGTGTTTTTTCTCAAAAAAAGTAAAAAATAAGGCAAGTATATTAAATTTTAAGTTTGAGATGGCAATTATGATAGGATATATTTGTTTATTTGGCTGCATGGTATGCATTTATTCCGCCACTACTTGTACTTTATTTTTCAACACTTCAACTACGCCTCCATTGATTTCAAAATAAAGTGTTTCGCCTTCCGAAATGATTTTTATTTTTCCTTTTTTTAGTGCAGCTAACATGTTTGCATGATTTTCTAAGATTGCGAATAAACCATCAATACCCGGAAGTTGTATTAATGAAGCGTTTCCGGAAAATATTTCTTTATCTGGGGTAATAATTTCTACAACCATAATTTATTCACAAGTTGTTTCCATCTCTTTTTTTCCTTTTTCAATGGCTTCTTCCACAGTGCCAACAAAACTAAATGCCGATTCGGGTAAATGGTCAAGTTCTCCATCTAAAATCATATTAAAGCCTTTTATCGTTTCTTCAATAGGAACAAAAACACCTTTCATTCCGGTGAATTGTTCTGCCACATGGAACGGTTGCGACAAGAAACGTTGTACGCGGCGTGCGCGGTGCACTACTTTTTTGTCTTCTTCCGAAAGTTCCTCCATTCCCAAAATAGCAATAATATCTTGTAATTCTTTATAACGTTGCAATGTTTCTTTCACACGTTGAGCTGTATTATAGTGTAGCTCTCCTACTACATCCTGAGTTAATATTCTTGAAGTAGAATCTAACGGATCTACAGCTGGATATATTCCTAATTCCGAAATTTTACGACTTAATACGGTGGTAGCATCTAAGTGTGAGAATGTGGTGGCGGGCGCGGGGTCGGTTAAGTCATCTGCTGGAACATAAATAGCTTGTACAGAAGTGATAGAACCTTTTTTTGTAGATGTAATTCGCTCTTGCAACATTCCCATTTCAGTAGCTAAGGTGGGTTGGTATCCCACTGCTGAGGGCATACGTCCTAACAATGCCGAAACCTCCGAGCCGGCTTGAGTGAAGCGGAAAATATTATCCACAAAGAACAAAATGTCGCGACCACCGGAAATTTCATCGCCGTCGCGATAATATTCGGCAACGGTAAGACCAGAAAGTGCTACGCGGGCGCGGGCACCCGGAGGCTCGTTCATTTGACCAAAAACCATAGTACACTGTGATTTAGATAATTCTTCTTTATCAACATTTGCCAAATCCCATCCTCCTTTTTCCATACTTTCCTTAAATTTTTCGCCGTATCGAATCACACCCGATTCAAGCATCTCTCTCAGTAAATCATTGCCCTCGCGGGTGCGTTCTCCTACACCTGCAAACACAGACATTCCAGAATATTTTTTTGCAATGTTGTTGATCATCTCCATAATCAACACCGTTTTTCCTACTCCGGCACCACCAAACAATCCAATTTTCCCCCCTTTTGCGTAAGGTTCAATCAAGTCAATAACTTTAATACCAGTATATAATACTTCTTGTGAAGTAGATAAATTTTCGAAAGTTGGTGGGTCACGGTGAATATTTTTACGTGATTTGCTTTCAATTTTCCCGATTCCATCAATAGCATCGCCAATTACATTGAGCAGACGCCCGTTAATATTTCCGGTAGGCATGGAAATCATGCACCCCAATGCCTTTACTTCCATACCGCGACGCAATCCGTCGGTAGATTCCATCGCAATGCAGCGTAAAGTATTTTCGCCAATATCTTGCTCGCATTCCAAAATAATTTTTTCGCCGTTATCTTTTATGATTTCTAATGCTTCATAAATATTTGGTAATGTGCAATTTTCATCAAATTTAACATCAACAACCGCGCCAATAATTTGAGAAATTTTTCCGTTAACTTGAGTTGTCATAATTATTTTTCAAAAATAAAAATTAAGTGTGCGAAAATAACCAAAAATCAATGTAACGCTCCTTAATTAAAAATTTTCAATTTTCAATTTTCAATCAAAAAATCATTTCGTGTATAAAAACACCCATTTGGTGTATAGGAGCGTATAGTTTGTAAAATAGGCTGATTTTCAAAATTTTGAAATGAGTTTCGTGCTATTTTTGCCGAAGAATTAAACCAAAAGTTATCATTAAAATGAAAGTCATGTTAAAAAAGAATTTACCCGTTATTATCATGGTTGTCGGTGCGCTAATCATCTTGTTGTCTTTTTTGAGCAGTGGAAGCGCAAGCAGCAACGACCTGTCGCTGAAAATTAAACCGGCAAATTATATCATGCCGGCAGCATACAAAGTTTATGCAAATCCCGAAGTGTTGGGAGGACGTTACAACCTGTTCAAAGCCATATTGAAAAACGAAGGTCGGCATACAATAAAAAATCTGAAAGTAGAATATCGTATTCCGAAATATATTGATAATTGGACAGAAGCCATCGCACCTAAGTACATACTTCCGGGACAATCGGTGATGGCACTCGCTTATCCGGCCTTTGACCAGAACATTACGCAAAAAAATTCGCAGTCAAAAGAAAAAACCGAGATACGGATTACCTTTGGCAATAAATCTAATCCGGTAGAAGTCAGCGAAGCGTTTGCTTTTACGATGATGGCGGTGCAGGATTTTGCCTATACCGATATGCCGGTTTCAGAAATTGTTTCAAGAGACGATATGTTCGAAAATCTTCCGCTTGGTGCCTGCTTCGTTACTGCTGAAGACCCTGTGATACAATACTACACCAGCCGGATACAGCAAAAACTGTTGCAAGGCGAAGAGGCGGGCGTTACCAAAACCGAAGAGCAATGTGTGCGCTTTATGATGGGTATCTACGAAGCTACGCGGCGTTCGGGGATGGTTTATAGCAGCACGGGGGGAATACCGGCTAACGTGGGTGATGTGCAGACACTTGTTCAGCGGATACGCCTTCCGCGCGATGTGGTGTCGGGTAACACAGGGCTTTGCATTGAGTTGTC
>Ga0209628_10000415_pt1 | contig 25952 bp, 19 predicted proteins | sample TergutCu122P4_FD_187285 | JGI IMG/M metagenome (GOLD analysis project Ga0209628, IMG submission 187285) | Cubitermes ugandensis P4 segment gut microbial communities from Kakamega Forest, Kenya - Cu122 P4 (SPAdes) (version 2) | ecosystem: Host-associated > Arthropoda: Insects > Digestive system...
CCCCGAGCTCATCGGTGGGGTTCGCATCGCCATCGGCGACGACGTCATCGACGCATCCGTTCGCGGCAAACTTGCAAATATGGCCGCAGCGCTCAAGAACCAGGAGTCATCGAATGCAACTTAACCCCTCTGAAATCAGTGATCTGATCAAGAGCCGGATTCAGAACCTGCAACTTGCCGCGACTTCGCGCAATGAAGGCACGGTCGTATCCGTCACCGACGGCATCTGCCGTATCCACGGTCTGGCGGACGCAATGCAGGGCGAAATGCTGGAATTTCCCGGCGATACTTTCGGCCTGGCGCTCAACCTCGAACGTGACTCCGTCGGCGCGGTCGTGCTCGGCGAATACGAGCACATCACCGAAGGCCACACCGTCAAGGCGACCGGACGCATTCTCGAAGTCCCTGTCGGCCCCGAACTGATCGGTCGCGTAGTCAATTCCCTCGGCCAACCCATCGACGGCAAAGGCCCGATCAACGCAAAGCTCACCGACAAGATCGAAAAGGTCGCCCCCGGCGTCATCGCGCGTCAATCGGTGTCGCAGCCGGTACAAACCGGCCTGAAATCCATCGACTCGATGGTTCCCGTCGGCCGCGGCCAGCGCGAACTCATCATCGGTGACCGTCAGACCGGCAAAACCGCTGTTGCGGTCGATACCATCATCAACCAGAAAGGTCAGGGCGTTTTCTGCATCTACGTCGCCATCGGTCAGAAAGCTTCGACCGTTGCCAACGTGGTGCGCAAGCTCACCGAACACGGCGCGATGGAATACACGATCGTCGTTGCGGCCACGGCCTCCGAGTCTGCCGCGATGCAGTATCTCGCGCCTTACGCCGGCTGCACGATGGGCGAATACTTCCGCGACCGGGGACTCGACGCCCTGATCATTTACGACGACCTCACCAAACAGGCATGGGCCTATCGTCAGGTCTCGCTCCTGCTTCGCCGCCCGCCGGGCCGTGAAGCCTATCCTGGCGACGTGTTCTATCTCCACTCCCGTCTGCTGGAGCGCGCTGCGCGCGTCAATGCCGAGTACGTCGAACAGTTCACCAAAGGCGAAGTCAAGGGCAAGACCGGCTCGCTCACCGCGTTGCCGATCATCGAAACCCAGGCTGGCGACGTATCCGCCTTCGTGCCGACCAACGTCATCTCCATTACCGACGGTCAGATCTTCCTTGAAACCGACCTCTTCAACGCCGGTATCCGTCCTGCGATCAACGCCGGTATCTCGGTATCCCGCGTCGGTGGCGCCGCCCAGACGAAGATCATCAAGAAACTCTCCGGCGGTATCCGTACCGACCTCGCGCAGTACCGCGAACTGGCCGCGTTTGCACAATTCGCTTCCGATCTCGACGACGCCACCCGCAAACAGCTTGAACGCGGCCGCCGCGTCACCGAACTGATGAAGCAGACGCAGTACTCGCCGATGTCGATTGCCGAAATGGGCTTTGTCCTCTACGCGGTCAACAACGGCTACGTCGATGACGTCGAAGCCAACCGTGTGCTGGCTTTCGAGGCTGCCATGCTGCAATACATCAAGACACAGCAGCCCGAGCTTGTGGCAAGCGTCATGGAGAAACGCGACCTCGACGCCGAGGCCGAAAAAACCTTGGCTGCCACGATCGCCGAATTCAAGAAGAGTTGGGCTTGATGGCGACCCAGGAGACGGAAAATGGCTAGCGGGAAGGAAATCCGTAACAAGATCAAAAGCGTACAAAACACGCGCAAGATCACCAAGGCCATGGAAATGGTGGCTGCATCCAAAATGCGCAAGGCGCAGGAACGGATGCGCGCCGCCCGTCCCTACTGCGAGAAGATCCGCAAGCTCGCCGCGCATCTGGCCCAGGCCGATATCAGCGGCTACGAGCACCCGTTTCTGACCCATAAAGAAGAGGTCAAGCGGGTCGGGCTGATCCTGGTGACCACCGACAAGGGCTTGTGTGGCGGTCTCAACACCAACGTACAGCGTGCTACCGTCAACGCGCTCAAGTCCTGGGAAGGCTCCGGCGTGACCGACATCCGCGTCTGCTGCATCGGCAACAAGGGTTTTGGTTTCATGCAGCGCCTTGGGGCCAATGTCGTTTCGCATGTGGTGCAACTCGGTGACAAGCCGTCGCTCGAAAAGCTGATCGGGCCGGTAAAGGTTCTTCTTGATGCCTTTCAGAACGATGAACTCGACGTCATCCATGTCGCCTATACCCGCTTCATCAACACCATGAGGCAGGAACCGGTCGTGGAACAGCTTTTGCCATTGACCGGCGACAAGCTGGGTACGCCTGACCGGGCATGGGATTACATCTACGAGCCGGAACCGCGCGTCGTCATCGACGATATGTTGCTGCGCTACATCGAGGCGCTGGCCTACCAGTCGGTCGCCGAGAACTTGGCTTCCGAGCAGAGCGCGCGGATGGTGGCGATGAAAGCCGCCTCCGACAACGCCAAACGCGTCATCAACGAACTGAAACTGGTCTACAACAAGACCAGACAGGCAGCGATTACCAAAGAATTGAACGAAATCGTCGGCGGAGCCGCCGCGGTCTGACGAACACTATTGACACACAAGGAAAAACGATGAGTAACGGTACTATCGTTCAGTGCATTGGCGCTGTGGTGGACATCCAGTTCCCCCGAGAAACAATGCCGAAAGTGTATGACGCCCTCAAGCTTGAGGATGTTTCCGGCTCCTTTGTCGAAAAGGATCTCACCTTTGAAGTGCAGCAGGAGCTGGGCGACGGCGTGGTACGCACCATTGCGCTGGGTTCCAGCGACGGGCTACGGCGCGGCATGAAGGTTTCCAACACAGGCGGGCCGATTGCGGTTCCCGTCGGCCCCGCCACGCTTGGCCGCATCATGGACGTGCTGGGCCGTCCCATCGACGAAGCTGGTGATATTGCCACCGATGAGCGCCGGATCATCCATCAGAAGGCGCCCAAGTTCGACGAACTTTCGCCTTCCGTCGAACTTCTGGAAACCGGCATCAAGGTCATCGACCTCATCTGCCCGTTTGCCAAGGGCGGCAAGGTCGGCCTCTTCGGCGGCGCGGGCGTGGGCAAGACCGTCAACATGATGGAACTCATCAACAACATCGCCAAACAGCACTCGGGGCTCTCCGTGTTTGCCGGCGTCGGTGAGCGTACCCGCGAGGGCAACGACTTCTATCATGAAATGAAAGACTCGAACGTTCTCGACAAGGTCGCGATGGTGTTCGGTCAGATGAACGAGCCGCCGGGCAACCGCCTGCGCGTCGGTCTGACCGGCCTGACGATGGCTGAACGTTTCCGCGACGAAGGCCGGGACATCCTGTTCTTCGTTGACAACATCTACCGCTACACGCTGGCCGGCGTGGAAGTATCCGCCCTGCTGGGCCGGATGCCCTCCGCTGTGGGTTATCAGCCCACACTGGCCGAAGAAATGGGCCGCCTGCAAGAGCGCATCACCTCCACCAAGGTTGGTTCCATCACCTCGGTTCAGGCCGTGTACGTCCCGGCGGATGACTTGACTGACCCCTCGCCTGCCACCACCTTCCTGCACCTGGACTCCACCGTCGTGCTCTCCCGCGACATCGCCGCGCTCGGTATCTACCCCGCCGTCGATCCGCTCGATTCCACCAGCCGCCAGCTCGATCCGCTGGTCATTGGCGAAGAGCACTACTCCGTGGCGCGCGCCGTGCAACAGACCTTGCAGAAATACAAGGAGTTGCGCGACATCATCGCCATTCTGGGCATGGATGAACTCTCGCCGGAAGACAAACTCACCGTGGCGCGCGCACGCAAGATACAGCGTTTCCTCTCGCAACCCTTCCACGTTGCCGAAGTCTTCACCGGTTCCCCTGGCAAATACGTGCCCCTCAAGGACACCGTTGCCGGATTCAAGGCCATTGTCACCGGCGAATACGACCACCTGCCCGAACAGGCGTTCTACATGGTTGGCAGTATCGAGGAAGCGGTTGAAAAGGGTCGCAAGCTCCAATAATTCGTTTCCCCCCCGTGCGGCAGATCGTTTCACCCGTGCGGGGGCTTGTTCCAGAGGATAATCATGGCCATGACGGTACATGTAGATGTTGTCAGTGCGGAAGAGCAAATCTTTTCCGGTTTGGCTGAGTTTGTCGTCCTGCCCGGTGAGTCGGGCGAGCTCGGCATTCTACCCGGCCACACCCCGCTGATGACCCGAATCAAACCGGGTGCAGTACGGATCAAGACACCGCTCCAGGAAGCAGAAGAACTCATCTTCGTCGCTGGCGGCATTCTCGAAGTCCAACCCACAGGCGTGACGGTGCTCGCCGACACAGCCATTCGTGGCAAAGACCTCGACGAAGCCAAAGCGCTTGACGCCAAGCGCAGAGCCGAAGAAGCGATTGCAAACAATCACGCCAAGATCGACTACGCCAAGGCCCAGGCCGAACTGATGGAAGCGATCGCACAGATTCAAGCCATCGAGCGCCTGCGCAAGTTTCCAAACTAAAACGGCTCGTGGCAGGAAGCAGGTCACAAGTCAAAATGAAAAGGCCACCTTCGGTGGCCTTTTCATTTTGACAGCGATTGCCTCCTCGCCACGATCAACCGGAAACACCTGACTGCGCAGGAACCAACACCCTGTCGCCAAAAAGGGAGGTTTCTCCGAAATCAATGGCGACAGGCTCCTTGACGTCACAAAGAGTACGGATGAATCTCTGCCACAGTTCGCCCTGTTCGCCTCCGGTATCACGGATCTGCAACATGACCACGCGACTGCTGTGTCGGCCGATGCGCACGATTTCCACGGGCAGGGTGCAGCGTTCAAACCCGTTCAACCCCAAACCCAGTTCCACGTCGGCTTCGCCGCTCAGCCCCACCGTCAGCGGCCTGTCGGCATGGGCGCAGAAAACCTTTTCCGAACATTCATAGACGGACAACGCAATATCGTCAGAATCTCCGCAATGATCAAGAACATCACCCGTCTGACTGATTCGCAGGCTGGCTGGGCATTTGACTGAAAAGCGGAGATAGGAACGATTTCGTTCGTTTTCGCTTAACATGCTCTCCAGTAGTGGCGGTAAACAATTTTGATATTTTGGCAAATTGTAAATCGCATGAAGTAAACGTATTTCCTTTGCTCCCAAAGCAGAGAATATTTTCGTCTTCTGGTTGAAGAAATAATCCAACAGTTCCGGCGTCATGACCGGGTCAGTCGTGGTATTGAATCGCTGGTGAGGAAATTGTCCATTGGGCAATGCCGCCACCGTAAAATAGTGATAAAGATTCTTCTCCAAAGGAGCATTGGCATATTTCCGGAAGAAACATTCCTTTGCTTTATCAAGATCGAGATGCGCCCCAATTGCAGGCGCGCCATTGACAAAATCATAATGAGCCACTGGCGGACAGGACAACCGCCGGAAGCACAGGATATTTTCATAAAACCCGATATGCTGCGGATGAGCGGCAATGACCAGGTGACGCGTATTGAACCGATATTCCGCATATTCATACAGAAATTTCAGCAACGGCATCATGATCCGGTCTTTGGCCACGTGAAACCGCCTGCTGATTGCCAGCGCCGACACCTCGGCCACGCTGCCGCCTTCCCGGAGGATGACTTCGTCCAGGTCGAATATCCGCTGCATCGGAAAATCCAGACCGCTTTCGCGTATCAGCGAAACCGTCCCGACCACCCGCTCTCCATGACGGCACATCAGTGTCGAGGTTGTCGGCAATGCGTGGTGGAGCGTCACCCGCATACCGGACGGATCGGGCTTCATGAATCCTGCATGCACATATTCATCGTGCAGCAGACGAAAGCAGGCCTCCAGTTCTTCCCTGGTCTGCGCAAGCTTGAAAACGAACTTTTTCGACAGCGGTTTATCGAGCTGCAACGCGGCCTCACATGCTTTCATGTGATGAACCCCGGCAGCACATTCCCAATCTGACCGGTGCGATTTTCGCCCAGATTATGCAGCAACCCATTCATTGAACGATCCCGGTACGCTCAAAACCACACGACCGGCATAATGCCAGACCGCTCCCAAGCATAACCCGTTGCTTATGTGTCAACTGGGCATCATTTCATGCTGCGCATTATTTTTTACTTGGCAAGTCTTCTATTGCCTGCGCTTGCGCCTGTGTTCGCGACAGGCCATCCGGTATGTGAGTTGCCAGTCCGGGCGCACATCCCTCCACCAGGCGCGATCAAACACCCAGGCCAGTGTCAGCAACAGGGGCGACAGATAATAATCTGCCGCCGGTGGCAGGCCAGAGGGAAAAACCGCCGGCGATGCGCGCAATGCTTTCAGACGCTCCCTGATCGTCGGGTGCATGGAATGAGACGATTCTCCATCGGAGAACATATCGCTGATCGCCGTGCGCAGAAACCCGGCCGTCATCCCCAGACACAGATCGCGGAATGGGCGTACCAACGGCTTCGCCCTCACCCTGCTCTGCGCCAGGACGCGCGGCCAGTAATCCCTGGACAGGAACTGTTCCTTGAGTGAGACCTCGATCAATGTTTCGCCGAGCACATCCGCATCGACGACCTTGGTTGCCTGCGCGTCAGCCTCGAACTCCTCGATGCGGGCCAGACGCGCCATATTGCCGTAGAAGCGGCTCAACCAGCGATCCGCCTGCGCGCCGATGGTCGGGAACACATCGCCAATCCTGTCAAGCGCCCGCAACCACCAGGCCCGCAACAAGGCGCCATACTTGCCTATACCTTTGCGCTGCACCGCGAGATGGGCAAGTTCATGCGCCAACACCGCCACCAGTTGCGGGCATGTCACACTGTGCATCAATGGCAAACCCACCAGGAGGTGCGTTTCGATCCGCCCGAAAAAACCCCGGCGCGGGCGTTGCAGAACCGCCGCGTTCATACCGGGCGTCACCCAGACATGGTCGATGCGCCCGGCTTCCAGCACCCAGCCCATGCTCTCGATCAGCCGGTGCAGATCACGCGCATCTTCCGGCGACAGGCGCACCCCTTCGGGCAAGGGCAAGGGCACAAACAGCACGGAAGCGACGCGCACGGCGATGAATCCCATCACGGTAACCGATACCGCGCCAAGGAAAAACGCCGCCAGCGGCCATTTTGACCCGATGATTCCCCAGGCTCCATACGCGCCCAGCACGCCAATTCCCAACACCGCCACAGCAAGTACCGGTATCAGCAACAACGCCAGTATTGCGATCACTGTCAGACGCAAAGCCAGCCGTCTGCGCAACACGAACAGCCGGGGGTGAGGTATTCGAGGAAAAGCAGCCTGATCAGTCACGGATTTGACAGATATTACTCACAGTAAATAGGGTGATCCAGCAGCAGCGGGGGATGTCAGTGCTTCATCTCCGGTACGGATATAGCACCGTTTTTTTGTTTGTGCCAGCCTACGCCGTACATTCTATAAAAAATCCAGGTTCCCGGCACGATCAACCCGGCCCTTTACTTCGCTCGGCACGAAAGTGTTGCGTAAACACAAAAAAATCATCCGCCTCGATTGCCGCGCGAATGTCGGTCATCAGGCATTGGTAGTAGTGCAGATTATGTACGGTATTGAGCATGCTGCCGAGAATCTCGCCTGCGCGATGCAGATGGTGGAGGTAGGCGCGGCTGAAGTTGCGGCATGTGTAACAGGCGCAACCGGCATCGAGCGGGCGCGGATCGGCCTTGTGGACAGCATTCTTGATCTTGATGTCGCCGTAACGGGTAAACAGCCAGCCATTTCGCGCGTTGCGGGTAGGCATCACGCAATCGAACATGTCGATGCCTGCCGCAACCGCGTCGACGATGTCTTCAGGACGACCGACGCCCATCAGATACCGCGGCCTGGATTCGGGCAACTTCGGTGCGGTGTGCGTGAGGATGCGAAGCATATCTTCCCTTGGCTCCCCCACGGACAACCCGCCGATGGCAAAACCATCGAAACCGATGTCCCTGAGCGCGGCCAGCGATTCGTCGCGCAGCGGCTCATACATCCCGCCCTGGACGATACCGAACAGCGCGTTGGTATTGCCGAGACGGTCGAACTCGTCGCGCGAGCGTCTGGCCCAGCGTTGCGACAGACGCATCGAATCCGCAGCCTCCTCGAAACTCGCAGGCCAGGGCGTGCACTCATCGAAAATCATCACGATGTCGGAGTCGAGCACGGTCTGAATCTGCATCGACACCTCCGGGGTCAGCAGCAGACGCGCGCCGTCGATGGGGCTGGCAAAACGCACGCCCTCTTCGCTGATCTTGCGCAAGGCTCCGAGGCTGAATACCTGAAACCCCCCCGAGTCCGTGAGAATGGGCCTGTCCCAGCCCATGAACCCATGCAGTCCCCGGTGCGCGGCGATCACTTCCAGCCCCGGTCTCAGCCACAAATGAAAAGTGTTGCCGAGACAAATCTGCGCGCCGGACTCCGCCAGCATCGCCGGGGTCATCGCCTTGACCGTGCCATAGGTTCCGACGGGCATGAAGGCGGGGGTCTCAACCACACCGTGGGCCAACGTCAACCGCCCCCGGCGCGCGCTACTGCTGCTGGAAAGAAGCTCAAACTGCATCGCAAACCGTCCCGTTATCGCGGGTCAGGAACATGGCGTCCCCGTAACTGAAAAAACGATAGCCCTGCTCGATCGCATGCGCGTAAGCGCGGCGGATGGTTTCCATGCCCGCGAACGCCGACACCAGCATCAAAAGCGTCGAGCGCGGCAGGTGGAAATTGGTGATGAGCGCATCGACCACGCGAAAGCGAAAACCTGGCAGGATGAAAAGTTCCGTCTCGCCTTCGCCCGCGACAAGCTCCCCATGACACGCCGCCGCTTCGAGCGCGCGCAGACTGGTCGTGCCGACCGCGATCACCCGTCCGCCTGCTTTGCGCGTGGCCGCAATAGCGTCCACCGTAGCGGATGGAATCACGTAACGCTCACGGTGCATCCGGTGTTCGGCAAGATCATGCACGCGCACCGGCTGGAACGTGCCCGCGCCGACATGCAGGGTCAGCCATGCCGATTTCGCGCCACGCTCATTCAGCGCCTCCAGCATTTTCTCATCGAAATGCAATCCCGCCGTCGGCGCCGCCACCGAACCGGGAGAGCGGGCATAAACGGTCTGATAGCGGCCCTCATCGGCTTTGACGGCCTCGCGCTGGATGTAGGGCGGTAAAGGCAATTTACCGTGGCGCTCGATCAGGTCGACGAGATTTTCATCCGGGGGAAAACGCAGATGAAAAAATTCGCCGACACGGCCCTGTACAACGACATCAAACGCATCGGCCAGCCGCAAGCTCGTCCCCGCAACGGGCGAACGGGAAGCGCGCACCTGCGCCAGCGCCTCGTGCGGCCCGAGTTGGCGCTCCAACAGCACCTCGACCGCGCCGCCGCTTTCCTTGAACCCGAAAAGGCGGGCGTGAAGCACGCGGGTATCGTTGAACACCAGCAAATCATCCGGACGGATGAATTCCGGCAAATCGGCAAAATACCGATCATCCAGTGTTTGCCCCACCCGCAGGAGACGGCTGGCGTTGCGTTCGGCCAGCGGCGCCTGGGCAATCAGATGGGCGGGAAGCGTGTAATCGAAATCGTTGACAGTAAGGGACATCAGGCGAGGAACAGGGTGCTTGCTGCTGGAGCAGATATTCGGGGATAATGCAGCGCCTTCCAACGATACAGCCGGGATGGCGGAATCGGTAGACGCAGCGGACTCAAAATCCGCCGGTGGTGACACTGTGAGGGTTCGAGTCCCTCTCCCGGCACCAAGGACACGTTTCAAAACGTCGCAATTCATTCAAAAAGCCCGATAACTGCACGGTTTTCGGGCTTTTTGTCGTCAAAATCAATTTCACTGAATGTCGCTCCATCGGGGGGTATCGGCCTGTTGCGCAGCATCCTACCCCAGATCACCCCGCATCAGCGCACCGAGCCGCTTGCGCATCGACGAAACCAGCCAGCCCTGTCCGGCCGACAGGCGCGTTCGGCAGCCAAGGAATCAGCGCACAGCGCACCGCAGATGTGTCGACCACATGGCGAATGAACGGCAACTCAAAACCTCCACGTTCGCAAAGCAGTGGATCAGCCGTTCCGCTGGCGAGCAGCGATTGGTTGATTACCCAGGCGTATGGCGTAATGCCCGCTCGGCCGAGATCGGCCTGCAGGCGCTCTGCCTCATGCACGGGCGTTGCTTCGGGCAACGTTACGATGAGCGTGCACGTGTAGTCCGGGTCGCGCAGCCGCGGCAGCAGTTGACGTACCGATTCGGGCATGTCGCCCTGCGTGCGCATGACTTCACGGTGATAAGCCTCGGCGGCGTCGAGCAGTAGAATCGTATGGCCGGTCGGGGCAGTATCGAGGACGACGAAGCCATCCTTGCCTTCATCGACGGTTCTGGCGAAGGCGCGAAAAACCGCGATTTCCTCCGTACAGGGCGAGCGCAGGTCCTCTTCGAGCATGGCGTGTCCCGCCGCGTCGAGTTGGTCGCCTGCCTTGCGCAGCACTTCCTCGGTGTATTGCCGAACCTCAAAGGCGGGATTGATGCGCGTCACCCGCAGATTCGGTATGCCGTCCTCGACGGTCGCGCCCACATGCGCGGCCGGATCGGTGGTCGAAAGGGTGACATTGTGGCCGAGTTCCGCCAGGGCCACGGCGATGGCAGCCGCAATCGTGGTCTTGCCGACGCCGCCTTTGCCCATCGTCATGACGACCCCGCGGCGGCTCTCGGCGATGTCGTCGAGCAGTCCGCGTAATCCGGGCGGCAAGGCCTGTGTCGGCATTGGCGTCGGCATCGGCTTCGGCCTCGCGACCCTTTCCGGATCAATCATGATGCGCAACGCATCGAGTCCCACGGTTCCGCGCGGCAGGAATGGCGTGCGCGTCACCGGCAGTTCCGAAAGAGTCTTTGGCATCGCTGCCAGCGCCTCCGCCGCCCGGCGCGTCATGGCATCCGCGATGATGTCGCCCGGCTTGTCCGCCTTGAATATTCCGTTGATCGCCAGACGGATGTTGCGCACGCCGAGTTCGGCGAGTTCCGTCCGGGTTCGCTCTGCTTCCCTCAACGCCGACATTTCGGGGCGCGCGACGAGAATGACCGCCGTTTCCTGCGGATCGGCGAGACGCTTTACCGTGGCCGCATACAGCGCCTTTTGTTTTTCCAGGCCAGCAAGCGGCCCCAGACAAGATGCGCCGCCGGTGGAGGAGGCGATGAATTCATCCCACGCAGTAGGCAGCGTCAGCAGTCGTAGCGTGTGGCCGGTCGGCGCCGTGTCGAAGATGACGTGATCGAACGCCTGAGTGCTCGCCGGATCGCCAAGGAGTTTTGAGAATTCGTCGAAGGCGGCGATCTCGACCGTACAAGCGCCCGAGAACTGTTCCTCCATGCTCTGAATAGCCGCTGCGGGCAGTACGCCCCGGTAAGGAGCCACCATGCGTTCCCGATAGGCCGCAGCGGCAGCCTCGGGGTCGATGTTCAGCGCGAAGAGATTGGTAGCGCCATCGACCGCCGTCGGGATCGACCCCAACGGCGTGCCCAGCGCCTCATCGAGATTGGAGGCCGGATCGGTGCTGACGATCAGCACGCGCTTGCCGACATCCGCCAGGGCGAGTCCTGTGGCGCAAGACAGCGAAGTCTTTCCGACGCCGCCCTTGCCAGTGAAGAAGGCATGGCGGGTGGCGATGTCCGGGAGAGTCATCAGCAGCAGCCGGATTTCGGGGAACAGCAACTCCGCTTCGCCTGCAAAGCTTCCTGTGCCGTGGCTGCGATCCCGAGCTTCTGGGCCAACAGCTGGCGCGACGGGTACATGCCGGTCGAGACGATCTGACCGTCAACGAGGATGATCGGCAGGCGATCCATGCCGAGTTCCATCTCCTTTACGATCACCGGATTCGCGGCGAAGGCCTGCGGCTCCTGTCCCAGATTGTGCCGTTGTACGGAAACGCCTTGTTCCTCGGCCCATTTGAGGTCGGCTGCAAACTGAACCAGCACGGGATCGACGTCGACGCCGCAGACGCCGGTGGAGCAGCACATGGCGGGGTCGAATACTTCAAGTTTCTTCATCATAGAATCTCCTTCATGTTGATTTGAGCAATCAGCTTTCGCTGACAACGAAAAAAAGCGCCGCATTGCCTCACTCGGTTTTTCCGAGCGGCTCACCTCTCCCGGTTTCGGCTCTTGGTTGACGGCCTTGCGGATGGCATCGACAAGCATATCCACCGGCGCCGCCGTATAGTCCTTGCCTTGCCAATGCCAGACGCGGCAATCGACGCTTTCAGAGCCTCCGGCCAATTCCGTACATGCACCACAGGCACTGGCTTCCCAGTCGAGCTGGATGTCCCGGCCATTGACGCGGATGGTCGGTGAAATCTCAAAACCAAGCGCGATGGCTTGTTCCTGGGTCGTGACATGTTGACGGCGAACATCGACAGCCGCGCCCTTGGCTTCCAGTTCACTGCGAATCTGCCCAATGGCCGCGTCGAGATTGTCACCGGTGTCACAGCAGCGGTCGCATGTCTCCAAATCGAGGAAGAGCAGTTCAATCGTAATGACGGATTGAGTTGTTTTCATTCGATCTCCTTGAGCCTCTTCATGGGATCTCCTTTCGTTCTCTCGTTGTTGATTGGAGCGCCGGAGTTCTTCGCTGTCCATCATGCGGAGCCTCGTTCATACCAAGCCTTGGAGGCATTGACGACGCGCACGACCAGCAGCATCACCGGCACCTCGACCAGCACGCCAACGACCGTCGCCAGCGCGGCGCCGGATTCGAAACCAAACAGGCTGATGGCGACCGCAACCGCCAATTCAAAGAAGTTGGACGCGCCAATCAGTGCCGACGGGCAGGCAACGCTATGCTTTTCGCCGACTCTGCGGTTGAGCCAGTAGGCCAGACCCGAATTGAAAAAAACCTGGATCAGGATCGGCGCTGCGAGCAGCGCAATCACCAGCGGCTGCTCGATGATCGCCTTGCCCTGGAAGGCAAACAACAGCACCAGCGTGACCAGCAGCGCCGAGATCGACCAAGGGCCGATTCTCTTCATTGCCGCGTCGAAGTGCGCCTGCCCCTTCGCCAACAGCGACTTGCGCCAGAATTGGGCCAGCGTCAGCGGAATCACGATGTAGAGCGCGACCGACGTCACCAGCGTATCCCACGGCACGGTGATCGCAGAAATGCCCAGCAGCAGACCGACGATGGGCGCGAAGGCAAACACCATGATGGCGTCGTTGAGCGCAACCTGGGAGAGTGTGAACAGCGGATCACCATTCGACAGCCGACTCCAGACGAAAACCATCGCCGTGCAGGGCGCTGCAGCAAGCAGAATCAAGCCAGCGATGTAGTTGTCGAGTTGCTCCGCCGGCAACATCGGCGCAAACAAGTTGCGTATGAACAGCCAGCCGAGGAAGGCCATCGAGAACGGTTTGACCAGCCAATTCACGAACAGCGTCACGCCGATCCCGCGCACATGCTGCTTTACCTCGTGCAGTGCGCCGAAGTCGACCTTCACCAGCATCGGAATGATCATGATCCAGATCAGCAGGCCGACCGGGATGTTTACCCGCGCCACTTCGAGTTTGCCGAGCATCTGGAACGGCGCCGGGATCATTTGCCCCAGCACGATGCCAATGAGGATGCAGAGGAACACCCAGACGGTCAGATAACGCTCAAAGACGCTCATGGATGGTTCGCGGCGGTTTCGTGCGGACACGATTGCTCCCCTTACGGAACAGCACGTTGCAGATACCTTCGTCTATGGAAGGCTCCAACGATTACGCGCTCTTGCGAGCGCGGCGTTTAGCCATGGTGTTCACGGCATCGGTTTTGGGCAAACAGGGTTTGCCATGGCAGCAATTGGCGGTGAGAAACGCAATCAGGTCGTCCATGGCGGCAAAATCGGTCGAGTAATAGATAAACCGGCTTTCCTGCCGGGCGCTGATGAGCCCGACACGCGTCAAATGTGCCAGATGAAAGGAGCAGGTCGCTGGCGGAAGTCCCAGCGTCTCTCCGATCAGGCTGGCGTTGATGCCATCGGGCCCCGCCTGAACCAGGAGACGGAAGATTTCCAGACGGGATTCGTGCCCGAGGGCGGCCAAACGTTCGGCGGCATGCATTGTTTCCATATTTCCAGTTTTATCGAAATAACGACTGCTGTCAAGGAGACAGCTCGTGCCATGCGCACCAGAAGGGATTTGTTTACTGGCTCCGGTTACTGAAGAATTCCCCGACGCGCTCGAACACCTCATGGTCGGGGCCGTGACGATAAACGGCCAGAACGTCTTCGAGTTTTTCGAGTTGGCGAATCATCTGTTCGAGGCGCGCGTCCTCATCGACCGCCAACCAGATACGGCTCGTCCGACCGGCATCCACCGGCATGCACAGAATGGCCTCAACGTTGTAGGCGCGGCGCGAGAACAAGCCAACAATATGTGACATCACGCCAGCATGATTATTGACGTCCAGCTCAAGCACAGCACGGGGCGCGCCGGATGGGTGATGTATTTTGGCAATCGAATTCATGTTCAAGCTCCAATCATGTCCTTGTTGGCAGCGCCGGGAGCCACCATGGGCAACACCTGCGCGCCGCTGTCGATGCGGGCGTGGATGAACATCGGCCCACGCGTTGAAAGCGCCGTGGCGAGGGCGTCCTTTGGATCTTTCGCCGCATCCAGATCGAGCGTCCGCCAGCCGAAACTCTCGGCGATCCTGACGAAATCGGGTTCGCACCTGAATTTCGATGCAAAAATCCGCTGACCATAAAAGAGCTTCTGCTGCTGGACGACGAGACCCAGTGAGGCGTTGTTCATCAGCACGAGCTTGACGTTGACGTTTTCTTCCGCTGCCGTGGCGAGTTCCTGGATGTTCATCAGCAAGCTGCCGTCACCGGAGAAACAGAGCACTGTCCGTTCTGGCTGTGCCATTGCTGCACCAATTGCCGCAGGCAGGCCGAAGCCCATGCAGCCCAGCCCGCCCGAAGTCAGCCATTGGCGCGGACGGCGCAACGGATAGGTCTGCGCCACCCACATCTGGTGCTGCCCAACATCGGTGGCAATGATCGCCGTGTCGTCCAGACAATCGGCAACCGCGCCGATCAGGCCGCAGGGCGTCCGCAGATCGTCGAAGCCCGACATGCGGCGCGGATAATCCGCCCTCAGTTCGCCAATGCGTGCGAGCCATTCCCTACGCGGTCTGGACTCGACCCTTTGCAGCAGACGACCAAGCGCTTCCCCGGCGTCGCCATGGATACCGACATGCGCTGCTTTGATCTTGTCGAGTTCCGAACGGTCAATGTCGATGTGGACGATCTTCGCTTGCGGACAAAACGCTGCAACTTTGCCGGTAGCACGATCATCAAAGCGTGCGCCAACGGCGATCAGCAGGTCGCACTCTTCCAGCGCCATGTTCGTATGGCGCGCGGCGTGCATCCCCAACATGCCGAGCGACAAGGGATGATCGACGGGCATCGTCCCCAGCGCCATCAAGGTCATCACGGTCGGCAGACTGGCCTTTTCGGCCAATTCGACGGCACGCGCTGCGCCGTCCGAATGCACCACGCCACCGCCGAGATAAAGGATCGGCCGTTTTGCCGCATCAATCATCGCTGCGGCCAGGGCGATCGCATCCGCGTCGGCTGCGGGCACAGCATCGCGCCTCCCCGGTTCTGGCCATTCGCCAATCTCGATGCGTTCGTTCTGCACATCCTTGGGAATATCCACCAGCACGGGCCCCGGACGTCCCGATGCAGCCAGACGAAAAGCCCTGGGAATGACTTCCAGCAGTTCCCGCGCCGAACTGACCAGAAAATTGTGTTTGGTAATTGGAATGCTCAACCCATAGGTGTCGACTTCCTGAAAGGCATCGGCGCCGATCATCGAACTGGGCACTTGCCCGGTAATCGCCACCAGCGGAATCGAATCGAGCCTGGCGTCGGCAATCGCCGTCAGCAGATTGGTGGCGCCCGGCCCAGAGGTCGCCAGACACACCGCCGCCTCGCCGGTTGCCCGCGCCGCGCCTTGGGCCATAAAACCGGCCCCCTGTTCATGACGCGCCAGCACGTGCCGGATCAGCGTCGATTGCGACAGCGCATCATAAAACGGCAGGATGGCGCCGCCGGGTATGCCGGGAATCAGGCGTATGCCTTGCCTCTCCAACAGGCGCACGGCTATCTGCGCGCCACTCAGGGTTGTCTCTTCAGTCATTGGCATCTCCATGGATGTGATGTCGGCCATTTCCCGATCGGAGGCGCCAAAAACAAAACCCCCGTCGGTGTACGCCGACGGGGGTTTGAAAATCAGTGGTTTTTTACTTACCTACGTTATCCAGACCCTCGACGGCGCGCACGGTACGACTACGGCGACAACCGTTACGAAAACCAGCGCAAGAAGCGCCTTCGCCGTGGCGAAGCGCGGGTAAGCGATGGCAGGGGTTGAATTGAATGCGGACACAGGCAAAGTTGGATAGCTGGAAAACAAGGGCTCATTGGAAATGAGTCTGCAGAAAAAAACAAGTTCTTTTTTTAGCCCTGGCGGACACGGCGAAAGATCGTGTTGATGGTGCATGCCAGATTGGCCCTGAAAACGGGAAGCGCCTTTGACTACGGCGCGCCAAATACGGCGCACTACTGAACGGCATCATTATTGATACAATCAATGGTTACCAGATTCTCAAAACAAGGAGCCCCCATATGGAACATATCGAGACCCTGAGCCACTCACAGACGCTGGCAACGAATCGGCTGATCCGCAACACCTACACCCTGCTCGCGCTGACATTGGCTTTCTCCGCCGCGATGGCTGGCGTGTCGATGCTCTTCAATTTCCCGTTCCTCGGCCCGTGGATCACGCTGCTCGGGTATTTTGGACTGCTGTTCCTCACCACCAAATTCCGTAACAGCGGCATGGGCATCGTGTGCGTATTCGCGCTCACCGGCTTCATGGGCTTCACCCTGGGGCCGATCCTGTCGTTCTACCTCAAGACGCCACATGGCTCCCAACTGGTCATGCAGGCGCTGGGCGCAACCGCGTTCATCTTTTTCGCGCTTTCCGCCTACGCACTCACCACCCGCAAGGACTTCTCCTTCATAAGCGGATTCCTTTTCGTAGGCATACTGGTGGCTTTCTTTGCCGGGCTGGCGGCGCTGTTCTTCAACCTGCCCACGCTGTCGCTGGCGGTATCGGCCGCGTTCGTCCTGCTCTCATCGGGCCTCATCCTTTACCAGACCAGCGCAATCGTCAACGGCGGCGAAACCAACTACATCATGGCCACCGTCACGCTCTACGTGTCGCTCTACAACCTCTTCACAAGTCTGCTGCACCTGTTGGGCGCGTTTACCGGCGACGATTGATCTGCTGTTTCAAGGTTTTTTCCGCACCTCAAACGCGGGCGACCTCAAAAGGGCTGGTTCCATACAGAACCAGCCCTTTCAATTTGTCCCCGTCACCGGCAACGCCGCCGCCACATCTCGAAAAGACGACAGCGCCGCTTCCAGATGCTCGATGATTTCCTGTTGCAGCACATCCGGCGGGGGCAGGTCGTCCAGATTGTCCAGGCTCTCGTCCTTCAACCAGAAAATGTCCAGACTGGCCTTGTCGCGGGCGATCAATTCTTCGTAGCGGTAGTACTTGAAACGCTCGGTTTCCTGGCGTTCGTGCCGGTTTTCGGGGTGATAGCAGGTGATGAAGTCTTGCAGATCGTCCGGCTTCAGCGTGCGGGTTTTCAGGGTGAAATGTTTGTTGGTGCGCAGGTCGTAGAACCACACGCCCTGGGTGTGAATCCGGCCATCCTTGGGCGCGTTGTCGAAAAACACCACATTGGCCTTGACCCCCTGTGCGTAAAAAATGCCGGTAGGCAGGCGCAGGATGGTGTGCACGTCGCACGTCTCCAAGAGCTTGCGGCGGATCTTCTCGCCCGCGCCGCCCTCGAACAGCACGTTATCGGGCAACACCACTGCGGCTTTACCACTCACCTTGAGCATGCTGACGATGTGTTGCAAGAAGTTCAGTTGCTTGTTCGAGGTGGTTTCCCAGAAATCCTGGCGCTCGTAGGTCAGCGCATCGCGGTCTTCCTCGCCCTCTTCGTTGGTGATGGTCATGCTGCTCTTTTTGCCGAAGGGCGGATTGGCGAGCACGTAATCCACCTTGATCCTGGGTTCGGCAATCAGCGCGTCTGAACGATCCACCGAAGGCTCGCCGTCCAGTTCGCCGATGTTGTGCAGGAACAGGTTCATCAGGCACAGGCGGCGGGTGTTGGGCACGATTTCGTTACCGTAGAAAGCGCCGTTATGCAGGAATTCCTTTTGCCGCTTGTCCAGCCGGGCTTCCGGGCGGTTGAGCCAGTCGTAGGCGCCGAGGAAAAATCCGCCCGTTCCACAGGCCGGGTCAGCAATCGTCTTCATCGGCTCGGGTCGCACACAGGTCACCATTGCCTTGATGATGGCGCGCGGGGTGAAGTACTGGCCTGCGCCGCTCTTGGTATCTTCAGCATTTTTCTGCAACAAGCCTTCGTAGAGGTCGCCCTTGGTGTCGACGTTGATGCCGATCCAGTTTTCGGCGTCGATCATCTGCACCAGCCGCGCCAGCTTTGCCGGGTCTTGAATCTTGTTCTGCGCCTTGAAGAAGATGGCGCCCAGCATGCCCGGCTCATTGCCCAGCCTGTGCAATATGGACAGGTAGTGCAATTCCAGCGGCTCCCCCGTCTTGTTGCGCAGGCTCGCCCAATCGTAGTTTTTGGGGATGCGGGTGTCGCGGCTGTAAGGCTCTTGCGTGTATTCGTGGGCGAGTTTCAGGAACAGCAGGTAGGTGAGTTGCTCCAGATAGTCGCCGTAGCTCACCCCGTCATCGCGCAGGGTGTGGCAGAAATTCCAGACTTTTTGGACGAGGGCGGAGGTGTTCATGGCGGGGTCATTTCTTGTGCTGATGCGGTGTACGCTTGCCGAGGAGCGCGAGGAGCGTTGGGATATGCAGTTCGCAACAGACCATCTTGCACCATTGGTATCAGCGTTCGTTTACGCAGGTCATCAGGATTGCGTTGCAGCGCATGGGACAGCACTCGCAGCCCCAGAAAACGATCCTTGCAAAGCGCAAGAATCGTGGCACGCAGCACGACAGCCTTGACCCAACCCTTGCCTGTAGCAGGAGTTGCCAAAGCCATCAGTTCTGCTTGTTCCGTTGCTGGAATGACAGCCCAGTCGAGATAGGTCGCAAGCTCCGGTGGTTTCTCACCGTACTCCGGTGGTTTCTCACCGTACTCCGGTGGTTTCTCACTGTACTCCGGTGGTTTGGCGCTTCCGATAGCCTTGTCCGGCTCGATCAGATCAAAATCAGCGGTGATCGACCGATTCTGCCAAGGCAAGTGATACACCATCCCGCGCCCGACTCCGTCAGGTATCAACAAGCCATCCCGTACCAGTGTTCTGAGCAACTTGGTCAGATCAGCCGGATGCTCTGCCGTCACCTGTTTGAGCCGATCATGACTGACCACCCCCTCAACCTCGGCGGTGATGAGCGCCAGCCGCGATGTCTCGGACAGTTCCATGAAACGTGGCCCTAGCGAATCTGTCAGCGACTTGATCACCTCCTCGGAAACCAGGCTGCTCATCCGCAGTTCCATCAACGTTTGCTCGGGCTCCGTAATCTCATACAGTTGAGGGCTGCGCCAATGCTGGCTTGCCCAATTTTTATATATTTTTGGCAAACCAGAACCTGCATGATCGCCATAACCGACCAACTGAAACATGGTTTGCAAGCGTCGATTGCGACAATCACTATTGCCACCTCGAATCGCCATCAAAGGGGGGATACGCATGCGTCCAGGATTACGAAAACCAAACAAATCCGGTCGCTTCACGACCATTACAGAGACTTTTCCGGAATAGTCCGCGTGAATCAATGCATTGGCCAAAGCCTCGCGCAACGCTTCATGGATTGGCGTATCATCCACCCGCTGCCCGTCCTGCAATTGAAACGGCACTTTCAGATCAGCGGTAAGTTTTTGGTACACCCGCCGAAAAAAATCATACAAATTGCCTGACCAACTGCCATCGGGAACCAAACGGTCAATCCAACGCTTTTCGGCTTTGGGTTCAGGACGTTCTTGGTAGTCCACCATGTAGTATGGAAGCGCATCGCGGATCACCTCTGCACGACCGAACATCAACAAACCAGCCAGCCGCAAACCGCTGTAGCCTGCTTCGCGATCTTTGCCAAAAGCGCCAATACTTTCCAGAAAATCCGGCAAGGCCAAATCCGTCCAGGGATGACCCGGTTTCACGGCTGCAAAGCGGTTGCGATAGCTCGCCACCGTATCCATGTCCAGATCGCCGAAGTCAAACCCCTTGAGCACACGCTCGTCACGCGAATCTTCAACCCGCTCGGCCAGCATACGGCGCACAGCCTCATCGTCGGCAAGATAGTCGCCCTCGTGGCGGCGCAGATAGGTAGCGCCAAGGGGATTGCTGCCAAGATGTACGGGTCGCTGCTGTCGTGCAGCGCGCGGCACTTGAATACGCAGCAGGGTTCGCCCTTCCATCGTGATTGGCGTTACATCGCTTTCCGCGAGCAGATTGATGCTGATTTGCTTGCGGTTGTGCAGGTTGTCCCACAACGCCTTGCGCACCCGCTCTACGTCAGTCAGCCCTAACACTGTGAAGGTACCCTGCGGTTTTTCTTTCACACCGAGCAGGATCATTCCTCCATCGGTATTGGCCATTGCGCTGTAGCTTTTCCAGATATCTTCCGGTAGTTCGCCCCGGCCATCGCGCCCCTGCGCTGCTTTGCATTCCAGATCGCAAGATTCAGCCAGACTTTCCAGGTCAATTTGTTCCCATGTTTCGCTCATATCGGCTCCTTGACCTTACGCCCCCGCTTCCCCACCACCCGCTTTTCCCGCTCCGCGCGAATGTGTTCCAGCAGCACGCTTGCCGGTTCGTCGTTCGGGTCTTGCGGGACGAGTTGGCCGGAAAAGGCTGCGCGGAGGATGTTTTGGCGTTGGGCGGCGGATTGTTTGAGAGCAAGTTCGATGGCGGCTTGCTGTTCTTTCACGGCAGTCAGTGCGGTTTCCAGTGTAGCGACGATTTCGGTTTGTTCTTTGAGTGGTGGAAGTGGTACAGCCAGTGCAGCAAGTTTCGTACCGTTGACATTTGCTTGTCCGACTTGCTGCACGACAACCGACTTGACCCAATTCCGGCCAAATGCCGAGTTGATATATGTGGACGCAAATTCGGGCATGAATAACTCGGTGAACTTAACCGAAATCAGATACGAAGCATACGAACATGGAGAAATTTGAGAGCGATAAACCGCCGTCTTTCCTACAAGCTCCGGGCTATTCGTTCTATTAAACAGCATATCGCCATCTTCAAGAAAAAGATCGGGGAACTCATTGTGAGTTATTGGTAGATATTTGAGTGGATAGAAATCCAGCTCACCGCCTTGAATGTTGCCCATGCGTAAAACAGGAATACCATTACTGTCTTCGTTCGTCTTGGCAGAAGAGCCATATTTCTGCGCAAGTGCAAGCTGGTTAATCGTCGCCCACACCCACCCCTCCGGCAATTCCGGCAACCCTTCGGTATCCGGCTTCACCGGCTCTGGGTATTTCTTCTGCCAGTCTTTCGGCGGCGTTTTGCCCTGTTCCTTGAACTTGGCGAGTTGTTTGGCTTCCCAGCGGGCGCGGCGTTCGGTGAGGATGCGTTCCAGCAATTGTGCGCTGGTCTCAGTGGGCGGGTTTTTGGCGCGCCACTCTGCCGTGAGCGCGCCTTCCACAGCGGCTTTCAGCAGTGATTGGCGGTATTGCGCCAGCTTCTTTTGCGCGGCCTTGAGTTCGGCTACTCCGACGTCGAGATCGGAGAGGAGTTCTTCGAGTTTGGCAACAATGCGGGTTTGTTCTTTTATGGGAGGCAACGGAAATTTTTGCGAAACCAAGTCTTGAGATTTAAGATTATTAATGTTCGATCCCGCCGACAACTCCGATACTGATTTTCTATAAGAAGGAGTTTGAAAGTAATACCCAAAAAAACTCGGTGATACCTCAATGGATGGTCGGAGGCCAGTACAAAATGCGCCAAAAGAGCCTTTGAATAATTCGTTATTAAATGAACCAGCTTTTCCGACGATCTCTTTACTTCCACTCGATGAAGCAATCACGACATCCCCATGTTTGAGCAGTTGTTCGTCTGAAATATTCTCGGCTGGCACGAACACCAACCCATCAAAGGTCAACGACGAACCAGTGATGTTGGTTGCCCGTAACACCGGAAAAAATCCAGACTGCTCCGAGTCTTGCACTTGCTCCTTCTTGTAGGTGACGCCACGTATCAAGTCGGCAATTTCGCCAACTTCACTCACACACCACGATGCAGGCACCCCCCTCACGCCACCAACTCCTCATTCATCTCATCCATCAACCCATCCAACTCCTTGCCAAACACCCCCCACGCTCTTTGCAAACCGCCCTTGTTCGCCAGTTCGGCGTAATCGAAATCATCGCGGCCGATGTTGCAACTGCTGGCGATGTGTTCTTTCATCAGGCGCAGCCATTCCATCTGTTCGGGCGTGAATGTCGTGCTGCGCTGGGCGTTGTGGCGGAAGATCCAGGCTTGAAAACGCCTGTCCACTTCGTCGGCAAAGGGTTTCAATTCACCATCCAGCCCCAGCGCGAAACGCGCCAATGAGACCAGATCGGTAAGCTGACGCTTGCGATCCGCGCCCTTGACCTGATTGCCCCGCACACGGGCGTAGGCGCTCCAGAGGCGCTCGGTGGTGAGCATCAGCGGCGGTCTGGTCAGATGCTCGTGCAGTTCTTCGATCATCTCGAAGGTGAGACCACGGCGCTGGTACGGCTGCTGATAGAAGAAACTCAATGCGGCGATTTCGTCTTTGTGCTTTTCGAGATAATCGGCAAAAGATTGAACCATCTCTTTCGCTTGTGCTTCGGCCTGCTCGGAAAACCCGGCAAACGTCACCTGGTCGAGATTGACATGGTCGATGATCTGTTCGTGCTCGCGCCGGGCGTTTTCGATGGCGTTGCGCAGTTCGGGCCGGTCGAACGGCGCGCAGGCGGCGGCCACGCGCGCATTGCGGACGGTTTCGATTTCCTGCGTTGTCAAATCTTCTTCACGGCGGCTGATGCCTTCGGCCTTGGCCGCCTCCAGCGCAGCCTGCACGATGGCGTCCGTGTCGAGCGCGGTAATCAGGGCTTTGCCCAGTTCGCCCAACGAAGCGCCGCTTGACTCCTTTTCGATGCGAGCCCTGGCCTTGTCGTCCAGAAGTTTGTTCAGGCGCACCAGACGGTTGGCGAGCGAGAGCACGGTGTCGTCATCCCGGCTGCCTATTGCCACGCTCTGTAAAAGATCCTTCAGGGGAACGCCGGGTTTTCTCTCCAGCGGACGGCTTTCCGTTTTGAGCGACTTTTCAACGCCCACGGCGTCGATCAGCACAAAACGACTCTTGGCCCCGTCCGCACTGTTGCTGACGCGCTTCAACCCCTCGGCATCGAGACTTCTCACGCCCCGGCCTTTCATCTGCTCGTAATAACCACGCGAACGCACATCGCGCATGAAAAGCAGCACCTCTAGCGGCTTCACGTCGGTGCCGGTGGCGATCATGTCGACGGTGACGGCGATGCGCGGGTTGTAGTCGTTGCGAAAGCTGGAAAGGATGCTGTCGGCGTCTTCCTCGGCGCGGTAGGTGACTTTCTTGCAGAAGGCGTTGCCCTGACCGTATTCCTCGCGGACGAGCCGAACGATGTCATCGGCGTGGCTGTCGGTCTTGGCAAAGATCAGCGTCTTGGGGGTTTCCTGGCGGCTCGGGAAGATTTGCGTCTCCACCGCCGTTTTCATTGCCCGGATCACGTTGCGGATCTGGCTGGGGTTGACGACGGAGCGGTCGAGTTCCTTGCCGGTGTAGGCGATGTCTTCTTCAGCCTCGGCCCACCGTTTCTTGCGGGTGGCGCGGTCGCGGTGGTCTACCCACCAGCCTTGTTTGACCACGCTACCTTTTTGGGTGAATTCGGTCTCGATTTCATAAACGTCGTAACCGACGTTGACGCCATCGGCCACCGACTGCTCGTAGGTGTACTCGGCAACGATGTTCTCGTTGAAAAAGCCGATGGTGCGAATGGAAGGCGTGGCCGTGAGGCCGATCAGGAAAGCGTCGAAATAGTCCAGCACCTGCTTCCAGAGGTTGTAAATGCTTCGATGACACTCGTCGATGATGATGAAATCGAACGTCTCGACCGGTACGGCAGAATTGTAGGCGACCTTCTTTGCCTGCTTGTCGGTTTGCTGCACTTCGTTGAGCGAGGTGTCTTCTGCCGACTCGTCGATCGGCTCACCGCTCAGAATCGAATACAGCCGCTGGATGGTGCTGATGCACACCTGCGCATGGGGATCAATGCTGCTGGATGCCAGACGCTGCACGTTGTAGAGCTCGGTGAACTTGCGGGCGTCGTCCGGCGGCGTGTAGGCCATGAATTCCTGATGCGCCTGTTTGCCGAGGTTGCGCGTGTCGACCAGAAACAGAATGCGCTTCGCGCCGCCGAATTTGAGCAGCCGGTACACCGAAGTGATCGCGGTAAACGTTTTGCCCGAGCCGGTCGCCATGTGAACGAGGGCGCGCGGCCTGTTGTTCGCCAGCGATTTTTCCAATCCGGTGACGGCGCTGATCTGGCATTCGCGCAGGGTTCGATGCGGCAGCGGCGGCATGTCGTTCGCCAGTCGATGCCGCAGGGTAGGGGGATGGGCAAGCCACTCGGCCAGTTGTTGAGGCTTGAAGAAGTGGAAGATTTCGCGCGAGCGCGGGCGCGGATCGGCGGCATCGGTAAAGCGCGTGATTTCGCCCGTGGATTCAAACAAGAAACGGAGCGGGGTTTGGTCCTTGCGGTACTGGAGGGCGGAATGGGCGTAACGCTCCGTCTGGGATTCAGCCACGGTGAGGTTTTCCCCGGCGCTGTCTTTCTTGGCTTCGATCACCCCGCAAGGCGCGCGATCCACAAACAGCACATAGTCGGCCGGCCCCGTGTCCGTGGAATACTCGCGCACAACCACGCCCTGCCCGGCGGACAGGTTGATTTGGTTCTTGTCCTGAACGACCCAGCCAGCCTGTTCGAGCTTCTGGTCGATTTTCAGGCGCGCTTTTTCTTCTGGCGTCACGTGTGGGCGATTCTCGCTCTATGCGGATGTGCGAGTTTATCACCCGGTCAGTCGCGCTTTTCCCCTCCACCGCGAGAAGGAGGGGAAAAGCGTGAACACTTGAGCCTGAACCGCTCTAACCAGAAACCATTTCCTTGGCCGCCTGCATCATCTTCCAGGTACGGAATCCGCCGTTCAGACTGCGCACCGTCCACCCTTGCTGCTCCAGAATGCGTTGCCCAATATAGCCGCGCAATCCGACCTGGCAATACACGATCACTGGAACGTCTTTGGAAAGCTGCGCCTGCGCCTGCGCGCGAAGTTGCGGCAGTGGCAGGTTCTGCGCTCCGGGAATCTGACCCTGACGCAGTTCTTCGGGCTGGCGAAGGTCGATCAGGACGGCTCCGGCTGCGAGCGCGGCATCCAGTTCTTCCGGCTCGATCAGCGAAGAAAGCCCGGTCATGAGATTCTGCGCGGCCATCCCGGCGATGTTGACCGGGTCTTTGGCAGCGCCATAGGGCGGCGCATAGGAGAGTTCCATTTCGGCCAGATCATCGACGGTCATTTGCGCCTGTATGGCGGCTGCCAGCACATCGAGCCGTTTGTCTACGCCGCTTTCGCCAACGGCCTGCGCGCCGAGCAAGCGCCCCGAATCTTTGGCAAACAGGAGTTTGATGCTGATCTGCTTTGCGCCAGGGTAATAACCGGCATGGTCAGCGGAATGGATGTATATCTTGCGGTACGGCGTGCCTGCTGCCTTGAGCGCCTTTTCATTCAACCCTGTCGCGCCTGCCGTCATCTCGAACAGTTTGCAGATAGCCGTTCCCTGAGAACCCCGATACGCTGCCTGCCTGCCGAAAATGGCATCCGCCGCAATCCGCCCTTGCCGATTGGCCGGGCCAGCCCAA
>Ga0209628_10000416_pt1 | contig 25886 bp, 17 predicted proteins | sample TergutCu122P4_FD_187285 | JGI IMG/M metagenome (GOLD analysis project Ga0209628, IMG submission 187285) | Cubitermes ugandensis P4 segment gut microbial communities from Kakamega Forest, Kenya - Cu122 P4 (SPAdes) (version 2) | ecosystem: Host-associated > Arthropoda: Insects > Digestive system...
AACGCTCGCCAACTGCCGTTATCAGAAACGAACAATTCACCCAGGGTGTTTCAAATGTCAAAGCGCCATTACCGGTATGGCTTGGCGTATAGGGAATCTGGTGTCGATAATTCTTTGATTCAGGATTGGTCATATCAATGGCATCTTGCCAAGTGTAATTAGTTAGCAGCGTGGCATTTATTTTGGCGCTTATCAGCATTTCAGCCGAAATCGTAACATCAACGCCTTTGATTTCGACCTCGCCCATATTCATCATCTTCCAGATATATAAAGTAGGAAGCGCGACAATTTTATCTTCTACTTTGTTATAGTATCCATCGGCTGAGAATCTTAAATAACGTATAACAGAGCCTACTGTACCGTTCCATGTCAAACCGACATTCCATTGTTTAGCCTTCTCCGGTTTCAGGTTTTTATTACCTACCCGTAAATAATAAAGGTCGGTAAAGGTCGGCGCTCGAAAAATGTCTTTATAAGAAGAACGAATACGTAAGGTATTGTTACTAAAAGGTCGCCATGAAAAAGAAATGGAAGGCGAGCCGTGTTTTCGGTTGGCAGGACGGTCCCCATTTTTCACCTCATCGGTGATGTGTGTTCCCAGCCAACTTCCTGTTGCCGATAAAGAACGATGTTGATACTGAACGGCGAAAACGGTGAGCAACATATTTCTGCAAGGCTGGACGGCGTTTAAGAAATTGTTGTTGAGTTTTGTACGTACAAAATCGGACATCAGCGACGCCGACAAATTATTAAAGGGCGTAAATAAAACTCCTGTCGAACCGTAGTATTCATGCTGTGTATTGCGATCTTCCTGATATCCTGCAGCATATTTATCATTCAAATCCTTATAGCGCGAGTTAGCATACGAATATTTTGCGACTGCCTGTGCTGCTAACAGCTTGCTTAGCTGATTTTTATATCGCGTCTGGAAAAATCGGTTATCATTCCAAAGCCTTTCGGTTGCAGTTTGATTATAAAAATTGACAGAGCCGGGAAGTCCTCGCTCGGAAAAAAAAGCGTAAAATTTTGCATCAATACTACCGCCTTTCTCACCAAAATCACCATACATATTTCCTTCTATCCGTATCGTTTCGACGTCGCTGTTGATTCGTTTTTCGCGCGTTTTAATAGTGCCGTTTATTAATGTAAAAGGGTATCTACTGTCAGCACGTTTATAATCGGAGTGAGTTGAGAGGCTCCATTGGTTGTTAAATTTTTTGTTGTAAGACAAAGCAGGATTAAAAAATCCGAATGAGCCACCCTTAAGTGTGGTGGAAAAAATAGATGGTTTGGATGAAAATTTTGGTTTCAACGTTTGGATATGCAGCGTACCCGCCGAAGCAAACAAGCGGGCAGTTTGGAAAATATTATCGTCCAAACCTGTCGAAAGTGATACCATTTCAACATTATCCAGCGTGAAACAACTGATGTCCACCTGTCCACTTTGCGCATCAGCGATAGCGACGCCATCATATCCGACAACTGTATGTTGCGCGCCAAGGCTACGGATAGAAACCGTTTTAAGCCCACCTATCCCGCCGTAATCCTTAACCGTGACCCCCGAAAAAAGCCTTACGGCTTCTGATAATTCCTGTACCCCAAGCCTTTGGATACTTTTCTGGTCCATCCATTGCACCGGAACAGTTTTCCTCATCGTCGCTGTTCGTTCCGACGCCACCACTTTCACCTCCTGAAGGTTTGTCGTCCGAACGGAGTCGTATTCCCCTAACTCCCCCTTTGAAGGGGGTTGGGGGATGTTTTGCTCAACTCCCCCTTTGAAGGGGGCAAGGGGGATGTTTGGGATATTAAAGCAACAGGGTATTATAGCACACACCTTCTGCTGTGCGGAAGCAACCGTCAGCATAACCAAACAAGCGCACCAAAGCCGCAAGTTCATTTTAAACAACCATTTGAATTGCATAAAAAATAATTTTCAACCTCTTTTCCCCGAGATGTTGTAATAAGCCGATTTCGGCAGGTTTTCTGACTTGTCTTCTCTCTCACCGGCGCCTTCCCAACTTCAATCGTCAGTGGCTATCTTGAAATGCCGAGGTATCAAGAACTTACAGCTGCGGGCACAGTTCCGGTCTCACACCGGATTCCCTTTTACTAACCGCATACGGACGTATGACAGTTACACCAAAATCGGCGCAAAGGTAATACAATTTCTGTAGAATGAATAATTTTTACTATATTTGCCGGATTAAATGTTCAAAAAAAGTATGAATTCGTCTATCATTGTAGCCCACCGGGGGTTCGCCGAATATTTAAAATCGTGTTTGCTAAAAGCTCGACAGTACAATCCAACAACGCCAATTATCCTCATCGGAGATGCGGAAAACCGCTGTTTGCTTGATATAATGCCTGATTTGATTCATATCATCCCCGACCCTGACGACCCTGATATTCTTTCCTTTACAAAAAATTACAAACATCGAAGCACGGAAAAGGCCTCTTTTGAATTGATATGTTTTTTGCGCTGGTTTTTTGTCCGGGATGTTATGAAAAGATACAATATAAAGCGATGCCTCCATATTGATTCTGACGTCCTCCTGTTCTGCGATGTATGGCAAGCAGGCGAAATTTTTCAACAATACGGCATGACGCTTGCATCCTGGGGCGATACCAATTACCTGATGGGCCATACCTGCTACATCAACGACTTTTATTTACTCGACAAGTTTTGTAATATGCTTATAGACCATTTTTCTAACCCCGAAAAGGTGCGATTGCTCGATGAGTTGTACGAAGTTTTGAGAAAAAAAAAGGAGTATGCAGCCATTTCAGACATGTCGCTATTGAAGCTCTTTGCCGCCACGAACCCGAAAAGCATTGGAAATGTATCGGATATTATCAACGATTCGACTTTCGACAACAGGCTTTCGTCATGTGAAGGAGGCTATGTTGCCAATTCCCGCCTGTTCAAAAAAGAAATGAAGAAAATATTTTTCAAAAACCGTATCCCCTATTGCCGGAATAAAACGCTCCAGAAAAATATTCGATTTCATTCCATTCATTTTCACGGCAATATGAAGTACATGATGAAATATTTCTTTTTAGAACGCGTCAATTATTATGGAGACATCCTTTTTGAAAGAATCAAACTCAAATTTCGCGCACTATTCCGGTAAACACCCAATACCGAGCTAATGACAACGAAATCCATTCGGTAAATGTCCATTCCGAGAGAGCCGGTATCCTATTCAAAGGTAGGCTGCGTTTTTATTTTTTAACCTCTGATAATTTGCTGTTTACATATTACCTTCGGATAGTGAAAATAAATTCTAAGCCGCCTCCCTGACGCTGGTGGGCTGTTATCGTACCTCCGTGCAGGATGATTGCATTTTTTACGACCGACAAGCCCAGACCAGTGCCTCCTAATTTGCGGGAGCGACCTTTGTCTATGCGGTAAAAACGCTCGAAGATGCGGTCAAAATGCTCTTGAGGAATACCTATCCCGTTGTCGCTATACGTAAAATGGTAAAATTGAGGATTTTCTGTATAACAATCTATGGTTATTTCAACGCCCTCGCCTGCGTATGCCACCGTATTATCCACCAAATTGCGAAAAACAGAATATAAAAACGATAAATTGCCTTCGCACACGAGCGCTAATGCATCCGTTTTATTGGTGACCCGGATATTTTTTTCTTTTAAAGATAACGCGGCGTCATCTAAAATATCCACGATAAGTTTCGACAGATCAACCCGCTCTTTAGTAATCAGTTCAGGCGCCTCGTCAATGCGCGAAAGAGTTGAAATATCGTGTAGCAGGGACGACAAGCGCGTGCTTTGCTGGTAACACTTTTCAATAAATTTATGTAAAATATCGGACGAAATTTGTTCGTTATTGATAATCGTTTCGAGATAACCTTGTATACTACTTACCGGCGTTTTCAACTCATGCGCAATATTATAGGTCAGTTGCCTTTTAAGCCGGTTCTGCTCTTCCTGCTGTTTAAGGACGCGCTTTTGTTCAGCCACTAACGCTTTTTGTGTTTTTTGCAGCCGGTCGTAGATCTGTACGACATGGCGGGAGATATCCCCTACTTCATCATTCGAAAAAGGAATTTCAAATAAATCAACATCATCACACTGATATTCATCTGTATCCGACTTTTCCGCTTTCGTGACAAAATCATTTAAGCGATTCATATTTGCCCCCAAATGACGCATCACATTGTAAAAAATAAGAACAAAGACAAGCATGATAGCTAGGGTAATAGTTATATACAGTGAGGTAATTTTTATGGGCGAAAAAAGTTCCGAACTATAAGGTGTTGCTATACGAATCAGGTAGTTTTCATATTTTTTTGCGACATAAAAATATACATTGTCCGTCAAAACCGAACGGCGATGAATTTCATAACCCACACCATGCGCCATTGCCTGTTCTACTTCTTTTCGCTTTGCATGATTTTCAATATTTTGTACATCCGACGTTTCCGAATCAAACAAAACTTTTCCCGCTAAGTCAATTATTGAGATGCGATAATTAGTATTGGATTTTGCGATTGTCGCCATGTCGGTGTTTTTCATTTTTTCGTGAATAACATCCGAATACGACGTTAGCTTGGAAAGCAGCAAATCAACCCTGAACTGTTTTTCTCTCACATATTGAAATCCTGCAAAACAAACGCAAAACAAAAACAATACGGATATAACCGACCAGAAAAGCTGTAAATGAAATCGTAAATATGTTCTTTGTACCATAAACATGTTTTAGGTTTCAATTCCCCCTTTGAAGCTCTGTCTGCCGACAGGTAGGGGGGCGGGGGGATGTTTTCATCTTATAAAATTATACTTCAAAACAATATCCATACCCCAAACGGGTAGTTAAATTTTTATCATACGGGGCTATCTTCTTACGAAGTCGAGTGATATGCACATCTACAGTCCGGTCGGAAACCAATACATCGTCTGGCCATACGGCTTTCAGGAGTTCTTCCCTTGAAAAGACCCTACCTTGCTTTTGTAAAAACAAGGCTAACAGTTCCAACTCTTTTTTTGTAAGCGGCAAATCCTTGTTGTAGATAGATGCTTTCTTCGATACCTTGTCAATACGAAGGTTTTCGTAACGTAGCGATGACGTCGTAAATTCTATATCTTCTGCTTTCTGATGTCTTCGCAACACGACATTAACCCGTGCAAGTACCTCTTTGATAGAAAAAGGTTTTGATACGTAGTCATCCGCTCCGATAGAAAAACCGCGCACTGTATCCTCTTCCGCATCCCTTGCTGTACAAAAAATTATCGGGATAGCCGATGTCATTTTATTTTTCTTGATAATACTTGCTAATTGAAAACCCGATATATCGCCCATCATGACATCAAAGATAAACAACTGATAGACAGATAAATCCATCGCCAACGCTTCCTCTGCTGAAAAAGCCGTATCCACCTCATAGCCTGCATTTTCTAAATTGAATTTCAGAATTTCACAAAGGCTTTCTTCGTCGTCGACGACTAATATTCGCTTCTTTTCCATATCAAATCGTTTTATTTTTGTGCAAATATAGCGCTTTTTTCTGCACTGCATACCTTGGATAACTTTATAATAAAAAAATTAACATAATGGACGGAACGTTTGCGCTGGCATTGGCGTTTGCAGGCAGCGATTTTGTGAACTTCACGACTACTTTTTCAACAAGTCCCGATTGTAACAAAAACGTAACACAAACGTAACGCAAACGCAACATCCTATCCGTAATTTTGCATCGTTTTTTTACCATTTTAGTTTATTCGACCTTAGTTCAAAAACTATTATTCTCGTATGAAATAATCGGTTATGGAGATTTATTTGTTAATCGTTCTTGTTTTAGTAGCGCTTGCAGTCGTTGATTTGGTGGTAGGTGTAGCCAATGATGCTGCTAACTTCCTCAGTTCGGCAATTGGCTCAAAAGTAACAGTTCGGTGGGTAATCCTGACGGTTGCCTCTATCGGTTTATTAGCAGGTACGCTCACTTCCAACGGTTTGATGGAGATTGCCCGCAGTGGCGTCTTTCATCCGGGTATGTTTACTTTCCATGACGTGATGATGATATTTCTCGCTGTGATGATATGCGATGTGATCATGCTTGACCTGTTCAATACCTTTGGGTTGCCCACTTCAACTACTGTTTCCCTGATTTTTGAGTTGCTTGGCGCAGCCGTTTTCGTGGCTTTATACAAAATTTGGACATCATCTTCCGAAGAAGTCAGCGCCCTGACTGACTACATCAACTCGGCGCGAGCGATGACCTTGATATCGGCTATCTTAGCATCTGTTGTTATTGCTTTGGTCTTTGGAACGGTAATCATGTTCATTTCAAGGCTAATCTTCTCTTTCCGTTATAACCGATCGTTTAAAAAATTCGGCGCTATTTATTCGGGGCTTTGCTTGACAGCAATCGCCTATTTCGCTGTTTTCAAAGGGCTGAAATACAGCACTATCATTTCGCGTGAGGATTTTCAATGGATTTCTGACAACATGCAAATGCTGCTGTTAGCCTCTTTCGCCGGTTTTACGTTCTTGATGGGTTTTTTGCAATTATTCAGAGTTAATATACTAAAAATCATTGTTTTGGCCGGCACTTGGGCGTTGGCGTTGGCTTTTGCCGGTAGCGACCTTGCCAACTTCATCGGCGTTACTATGGGCGGGATTGATTCATACGCCATTGCTTCCAAACATGTGGCTGCTGGAGGTGATATAAATACCTTGCTGATGAGCGACCTGGCCAAGCCGGTTGCAGTTCGTCCGCTCTACTTGTTGGCTGCCGGTATGGTAATGATATTAGCTATCTGGTTCTCAAAGCGGGCACGCTCAGTTACCGATACCGGTGTCAATCTTTCCCGTCAGGAAGAGGGATTTGAACGTTTCGGCTCTACCCCCGCCTCAAGGGCTATCGTACATAGCGTCCGGAGTCTTAATAAACGATTTATGTCAAATGTACCTGACAGAATCAAACGCCTTATGGATAGCCGCTTCATTCCTTCGACGGAAGAAATTGAAGACAAACCGTCATTCGACCTGATACGCGCTACGGTAAACATCACCGTTGCAGCATTGCTTATCTCAACAGCTACTTCGATGAAACTAACCCTTTCGACTACCTACGTAACATTTATGGTTGCAATGGGGACATCGCTTGCCGACAGAGCTTGGGGACGCGAAAGCGCTGTTTACCGGATAACGGGCGTTCTAACAGTTATTTCCGGCTGGTTCCTGACTGCTTTAGTCGCCTTCTCAGCAGGCGCTATTACTGCAATACTACTCATGTGGGGAGGTAATTTTGCCATGGCTGGATTATTACTCTTGTGTGTTTTTTCACTTATCCAATCGTCGATTCACCATAAAAAACGGGCAAAAAAGCAACATCAGGCTGAAGAAGTCCACGTCGACGGTGAAAAAGTTTCCATTGTTCAAAAGTGCAACGAGGATGTCTACAGCGTTTTTGAACAAATGAGTCGGATTTATTCGGAGACATTGAAAGGATTGGCAACCGAAGACCTCAAAAGCCTGAAAAACCTCTATAAAGAAGCCAGGGAACTATACGAATTGGAAAAGAACCGCAAAGACTACGAAATGCTACCGACTTTGTTAAAATTGCAAGAGGATGCCGTTAATACAGGGCATTATTATGTGCAGGTACTCAGTTATCTGTACGAAATATCCAAATCATTGTTATTTATCGCTAAATCGGGTTATGAATATATTGACAACAACCATTCCGGATTGAACGAAAAACAAGCCGCAGACCTCGAAAAACTAAATGTTGAGGTGTCGGGTGTCTATTCAAGTATTGCCGAGATGTTACGCACGCTTGATTACAGCAACTTTGAGCAGGTATTAGCCAAACGCGATGGGATATTCGATATTTTCGTCGAAAACATCAAATCTCAAATCCGCCGCGTAAAAGATAAGGAAAGCTCTACCCGTAACAGTATCCTTTTCTTAGACATCGTCAACGAAACCAAAACCATGCTACTTCAATCCCGCAACATGATGCGCGCCCAACGCCTCTTCATGGAAGCCCAGTAATTTATGTATCAACGGCATCCCTTCCGTTGCAAAAGCCCTGTATTATTTGAATTTTTGAACGTATTTTAAAAATTCTTTCGCTGTATAGTCTAAGTTTTGAATAGACCCGCCCCCCTCCATGACTTCGCACATCTCATACATCAGGTAGCCCTGATACCCTATTTCCTTCAAGGTATTGAAAAAGGTGTCGTAATCAATAATCCCTTTCCCCATTTGCGTAGCGCGCATAACAGGGTCAGTCGGGAAGTAATTCGTCAGATTGCTGTCGTAGCGGTAACGGGGCATACTCACATAATCGGCGGCAATGGTCATGGCGATATACGGTTTCAACTTATAGATAGATGCTTTGATCTCTTCTTTCGTCAGTCCTTGCAGGTTAGGCGACCAGGCATCCCATCCTACTTTGACATTAGGCATATTGACATCCTGCATCAGCCAATACATCGCTTCATGATGCAACGCTATATCATGGTGATTCTGCACAACTAATGTAACGCCGTATTTTTGCGCTTCTTTAGCAGCTAACTGTAACCCTTCTACAACTATTGCATATTGCCGGTCGTAAGCGATGCCAGGGCGTTCATATCCGGTAAAAATCCGAACAATATTTGTCCCCAAATCGGCCGCTAACTCTGCTACCTGCCCAATGTAAGCTGCCTGAATCTCGGTATGCGGTATCCCGGCCTTGTCGATGCCGGCCGTAAAATCGGAATACCCCGCTAAGCCCACCAACGTAAGCCCAAGGTCAGAAATCTTCTTTTTGAGCTTGGCGCGCGCCTCTTTGTCGTAATCTAAGGGCGAGACATGCGGCCTTTTAGCCATAAGAATAACGCCATCATAACCTAATTCCTTTGCTTTAACAACAAAATCATCAACCGAAAGTAATGCCTGACCGCGCCATAGTCCCGAATAACCAATTGAATGTAAGCATGTTTTAACTTTAAAATCACGGGCGTTCCCCGTTGGTAGTGGCTGTGCCTGCACGAAGGATACGCCTGAAAAAAACGCAAGCAAAATAAATAAAAGTACTCGTTTCATCTGATACATATTAATAGGTAAATAAGGGTGCAATATTAATGAAAAAAACATTACTGACCAAATTTCCGGCAAAAAATTCCTGTTTAATCATTTTTTTTGTTGAAAAAGTTGGTGGTAATAAAAAAATCACTACCTTTGCAGCCGCTTAGATAATATGGTATTAATTTATTAAAGTAACATTCATGTATTTAGATTCAGCTAAAAAAGAAGAACTTTTCAGCAAACACGGCAGAGCGAAGTCGGCCACAGACACCGGTTCACCGGAGAGCCAGATCGCGTTGTTTACCTTTCGTATCAATCACCTCACAGAGCATCTGAAAAAGAATCACAAGGACTATAACACGTCCCGCGCTTTAAAGACGTTAGTAGGTAAACGCCGTCATTTGCTCGATTATCTTACACAGGTAGACATTGAGCGCTACCGTGCGATAATCAAAGAGCTTGGTATCAGAAAATAATCATTTTCCATATCAATGATACTTGAAATGGCCGCTTTCTTTCATTAGGCGGTCATTTTTTTTACACATTAAATCGGAAATAAATGCAATCGCCGTCCTGGACGATGTAATCTCGGCCCTCTACGCTCATTTTACCGGCTTCCTTAACAGCGGCTTCGGAACGATAGCGGATAAAGTCGTCATATTTGATTACCTCCGCGCGGATAAAACCCCGCTCTATATCCGAATGGATAACGCCTGCGCATAACTGCGCTTTGGTTCCCTTCCGAAAGGTCCAGGCGCGTACTTCTTTTGGCCCGACTGTAAAAAATGTTTCGAGGTTGAGCAACTTATATGCGGCCATGATCACGCGATTTAAACCCGATTCGTTTAAACCTATTTCATTGAGAAACAAAGCTCTTTCTTCAAAAGATTCCAATTCGGCTATCTCGCCTTCTATCTTGGCTGCGACAATAAGCACATCGGCTTGCTCAGCGCTTAGCGCTTCGCGAAGGCTATCTACATGCTTATTACCGCTAACTGCGCTTGCTTCATCTACATTGCAGACATACAAAACAGGTTTACTTGTAAGCAGAAATAAGTCATGTGCGATTTTGTTGTCGTCTTTTGTATCAAATGACACGGTACGTGCATTTTGCCCCTGTTCTAAGGCTGCCTTATATTTCGCCATCACTTCGTAGACCTGCTTGGCATGTTTGTCGCCGCCGGTCTGCGCCTGTTTATATACTTTTTCGATACGCCCCTCTATCGTTTCCAAGTCTTTCAGTTGAAGCTCCATATCCACTATTTCCTTGTCGCGCACCGGGTCGACACTTCCGTCTACATGAAAAACATTGGGGTCGTCGAAACACCGCAAGACGTGAATAATGGCATCAGCCTCACGAATTTTTGCAAGGAACATATTCCCAAGTCCTTCCCCTTTGCTCGACCCCTTAGCTAAGCCGGCTATATCAACAATTTCGACCGTTGTAGGAACGATTTGCTTGGGATTGACTAACTCTGCTAATTTTATCAGCCGCTCGTCCGGTACGGTAATTATGCCTACGTTGGACTCGGATGTACTGAAAGGGAAGTTTGTCGCTTGTGCTTTCACATTCGACAAACAGTTGAATAAAGTAGTCTTACCCACATTCGTAAGCCCTACAATTGCACATTTTAATGACATATATTTTAGTTTTCAGTTTTTAGTCCTCTTTCCCTCTTTGAACGTTCCTATGAGAATTAATCAATATGTCTCTTTCCGAAGGGAAGAAATGGGGGCAGGGGGATGTAATTCGTTTTTTTCGTGATTCTTAATTAATTCTCAGTGAGCTTCCAACCAGTTTTGCCCCACTCCACAGTCGGCAATCAACGGAACTTGTAATTGGATAGCTCCTTGCATCTCTTCAAGGACAATTTGGCGGACGGTTTCAAACTCCTCTTTGTAGACATTGAAATTCAACTCGTCATGAACTTGAAGAATCATTTTACTCCGTAAGCCTTCTTTTTCAAAACGCTGATGAATACGCCCCATAGCTACTTTGATTATATCTGCAGCACTTCCCTGAATAGGGGCATTGATGGCATTACGCTCTGCAAAACCTCTTACGATTGAGTTGTTGGAGTGAATATCCGACAGGTATCTTCGCCGGTGATACAATGTTTCTGCAAACCCATTGTCTTGCGCTAGCCGGATGCTTTCTTCCATATAGGCCTGTACACGCGGATAGGTCTTAAAATAACCGTCTATCAGTTCCTTGGCTTCGGCGCGTGAAATATTTAATCTATCTGCTAACCCAAAAACTGAAATACCGTAAATGATACCAAAATTTGCAGTTTTTGCTTTGCGCCTCATATCCGATGTGACGTTTTCATCGGGTATCCCATAAATCTTTGCCGCTGTAGCGGTATGTATATCGGCCCCATGATTGAAGGCCTCAATCATCTGCCGGTCGCCGCTGAGGTGCGCCATGATACGCAACTCTATCTGTGAATAGTCGGCGGAAAAAAAGAGACACTCTTCGTTATCGGCAATAAAAGCTTTTCGTATTTCACGCCCCATCTCTTCCCGTACCGGTATATTTTGCAGGTTTGGGTTCGTTGAACTCAAGCGTCCAGTAGATGTAACGGTCTGGTTAAAAGAAGTATGTACTTTCCTTGTTTCCGAATTAATCAGTTCGGGGAGGGTGTCGATATAGGTACCCAGCAGTTTCTTGATACCCCGATAATTTAATAACTTTTCAACTATCGGGTGTTTATGGCGTATCTTTTCAAGCGTCTCTTCGTTGGTGCTAAGGCCACCTGATTTTGTCTTTTTAACCTTGTCTTCCGATATTTTTAACCTTTCAAACAAAATATCTCCTACCTGTCTGGGCGAATTGATATTAAATTTTTCCCCTGCTAATTGATAGATTTCATTTTCTAAGACATTTAATTTTTCCGTAAGCGTAACCGAATATAGTTTTAAGGCCTGAACATCTATTTTCACTCCCGTCAATTCCATCTCGGCTAAAGCATATATTAGTGGCATTTCTATGTCATAAAACAACGAATCCACCGCATTTTCTTTCAGTTTGGGTTCAAAAAAATGTTTTAATCGGAGTGTCACATCGGCATCTTCAGCAGCATATTCCGCCACTTGCTCCACCGGTACTGAGCGCATAGAACGTTGGTTCTTGCCTTTGGCTCCAATCAATGATTCTATCGGAACAGGTTTATAATATAGGTAAACCTCCGCTAAATAGTCCATCCCATGATGCAGTTCGGGATTCAACAGGTAATGTGCAATCATCGTGTCAAATAAAGGACCTTTGATATTCACGCCGTACTTGCGAAGGGCCACTATATCAAATTTAATGTTCTGTCCTACTTTTTCTATGGTGTAGCTTTGCAAAACATCCGTAAAAAGGGAAACGATTTTCCTGGCCTTATCCATATCGGCAGGCACCGGAACATACCACGCTTCAAATTCCTTGACAGCAAACGACATCCCAACCAATTTTGAAGTTATCGGGTCAATGCCTTCGGTTTCGGTATCAAAAGCAAACGAAGTTTGTTTTGCGAGGCAATTGATTAATGCCACAATTTGTTCGTCCGTCTTAGCTAAAATATAGTTATGTGGCGTGGTAGAGATGTCATTAATAGCTGAAGGCCCCGATGGATTCGTCTTTTCTGCTGAAATATGGTTCTCTGTAAAATCATTGTCATTGAAAAGAGAATGCTGAATGGCGCTTTGGGGTCGCTCTTCATCCGGTTTCATTTCATGGGCGGTAAACAATTCGCCTGTCAGCGGTAGCTCGTTAAAAAGGGTATTTTTGTTTGTTTGTTTTTGAGTATCATCCTTGTCAGTTGGGCCGCCGTCCTCTAACTTCATCAAAAATGACTTAAATTCGAGTTCGGAATAAATTTTGGCGAGTTGCTGAGTGTTCGGCTTTTTGCGAATACACAACTCGGCGTTGAACTGCACCGGTACATCGGTGACTATGGTTGCTAAATACTTTGATAATTTTATTTTTTGGGTATTTTCTTCAATTTTGATTTTAAGGCTTCCACTCAGCTTATCGGTGTTAAGAAACAAATTTTCTATTGATCCGAAATCTTCAACTAACTTCTGAGCGGTTTTTTCGCCCACCCCCGGACATCCTGGAATGTTATCAGAAGCATCCCCCATTAAACCTAACATATCTACGAGCTGGTTTACAGACGTCAATTTGTACTTTTCTATCACCTCCTGTACGCCAAGCGTTTCATAATCGCCTCCAAACTTAGGTTTATACTGGAAAATATGACCTGAAACCAATTGTCCGTAATCCTTATCCGGCGTCAGCATAAACACCTCAAATCCCTCCTGTTCGGCCTGTTTGGCAACCGTTCCGATAACATCGTCGGCTTCATACCGCTGGACTTCAAGAATAGGGAAATTAAACGCCAGAATAAGCTCTTTTATAACCGGTACCGACTGGTGAATAACTTCGGGCGTTTTTTCGCGCTGCGCTTTATATTCTTCATATTCTTCATGGCGAAAAGTGGGCCCTGGCGGGTCAAAACAAACCGCTACGTGGGTTGGTTCCAACCGTTTCAATACATCCTCAAGCGTATTCACAAACCCGAAAACCGCCGATGTATTCATCCCTTTTGAGTTTATACGCGGATTTTTCATGAAAGCATAATAAGCTCTGTAAATCAGCGCGTAAGCATCAACTAATAAAAGTTTCATCTTCGTTAATTTTTGTGCAAATATACAAAATTATTCGGATTAAACAACACCTTTGCAACCTGTAAATGTCCCTCTACGGACAAAATATTGGTAGAAAATAGAATGTCCACCCTATCTCGCATGCCGTTAGGTACGCAATATGAGATGGTTGCGTACCTCACAGCACGCTTCAGGGGGTGCGAACCTTTTCTACCAATATTACGTACATACGGGACTGATCGCTCCCCCCTATTCCTGTAAAAAGCCGTAGGCAAAGACTTTCGGTTCGATTTTCTTTGCCAGCGCTTTTAAAGATAGACGAAGGTTGCCGATAAGCCAATTATAGGTTTCGTCGGCGCTTTTACTGTTCATTTTGCCTTTGTCGTTGCGCCCCTGAAAATATTCGCGAATGTCATACAACCCGGCGTTTACGATATAGAGCCCTCTCCGAAAAGTATTTTAACCACAAAGAACACAAAGCTAACACAAAGGACACAAAGAAAAGAGTCTGTATTACAACACTTTGTGCACTTTGTGAAATCTCTTTGTGTACTTTGTGGTATAACTTTTTGTTTTACCGGAGTGGACTCATAGTTTAAAAAATTAAAAGTAGCTTGAGTTGTCGTAGCAGTGGGTGCAAACTTGTTCCTTTGGAAGGCCGATGGCTTTGATAAGGTCTTCTAAGGTGTTGAATTTGAGGGAGGTGATGTTTAGTTTCCGGCGGATGTTTTCGACCATTCGGTTGTATGGTTCCGAATCGGTGGCGGCATATTTTTCGATGTCGCTTTCTTCCTCTTCATTGCCGACTTCTAAGATGGCTCGGCGGGCTATCAGTTCTAAATGTGATTTGGAGGCGGAGAACCCGACAAAGGGGCAGGCAAATAGGATGGGGGGGCAACATACCCGCATGTGGGCTTCCTTAGCGCCGAACTTATACAGGATATTCACATTGTCATGCAGTTGTGTGCCGCGGACTATCGAATCGTCGCAAAAGATGACGCGAGTTCCTTCTAATAACTGTTTGTTAGGGATGAGCTTCATCTTGGCAACGATGTCTCTCACCTTTTGGCTGGGCGTCGTAAAACTACGTGGCCAGGTTGGGGTATATTTAACGATTGCCCGACGGTAGGGTATTTTTTTCCCTTCAGCATAGCCCAATGCCATGCCGATGCCCGAATCGGGTATCCCTGACACAATATCTGCTTCGGTCGGGTCGTTCTGTCCCATGTTTAGCCCGCAGGCATAACGGACAAAATCGACGTTTTTTCCTTCATACGTCGAAACGGGATAACCGTAGTAAACCCAAAGAAAGGAGCATATCTGCATCATTTTATTGGGCGGGCGCAGTTGGGTCATACTATCGGCTGTGAGTAGAACGATTTCACCCGGCCCCAGATCATAAACCAGCTCATAATCGAGATTAGGAAAGCCGGCCGGCTCGCTGGTGGCAGCATAAGCGCCTTCCTTTTTGCCTATCAGAATGGGCGTCCGGCCTAACTTGTCGCGGGCTGCGATGATACCTTCTTCGGTTAATAATAACATCGAGCAAGAGCCGATAATCTTATTATACACATTTTCAATCCCTTCTTTGAAGGTTTCGGCCTCTGTGATAAGCAACCCTATTAGCTCGGTTTGATTGATACTGCCCGAACTTAATTCCGAAAAGTGAAAGCCTTTTTTCAGCAGGTCTTTTTCCAACTCAACGATGTTATTGATTTTGGCAACGGTAACAAGTGCGAACTTGCCCAGATGGGTACTCATAAAAATGGGCTGCGGGTCGTTGTCACTAATAACACCGATACCCGAATGGCCCTTGAATTTATCTAAGTTATGCTCAAACCGGCTGCGAAAATAGGAATTTTCAATGTTGTGAATCGAACGATAAAACAGTCCTTTATCGAATGTAGTCATACCGCCGCGACGTGTCCCTAAGTGTGAATTGTAATCAGTGCCGTAAAATAAATCCCGGATACACGGTGATACGGATATAGCGCCAAAAAACCCTCCCATAAGCGTAATTTTAATATGAATGAAGCGGCAAAATTACAAAAAATTCATCTTCCACGCAAATTTTATGTATCAACGGCAGGGATTCCGTTGATACTATATTGTTTCATTTTCGATATGCCAGACGAAGGTGTTGAGGCCTTGCTGTTCGGCTTGCTCGTTTATTTGGCGGAGGAATTTTAACAGGGTATCCACTTTTGATTCGTCGACGATGGCGAGTAAGGCGCCGTTTTGGGTGGGCCAGGCGTGCGTGCCGAAATGTGGCTCGCCTTTATGACTGCCACGTCCCTGTACTTCTAACCAGCGGGTGAAGCCGCGGATATTCAGTTTGTCTAAAAGTTGTTCAATCGTTTCTGTGAGCGATTGACCGTAAACGATAAATACTGCTTTCATAATTCTAAACTATGTTTTTTTTGATTAGAATGATTTACATGATTTTATAATAGTTGGGAGATGGATTTTTTCACCTGTCTCTTTATTCTTAATTGATTTGAAAAGTGTCGGCTTTGCGGCCTTTTTTGGCTGCTCCGGCATTGAAGGCCGAATAGACGGTAGGAACTACTAACAAGGTTAGTAAGGTGGAGAAGGTGGCGCCGCCAACGACGGCTATGCCCATTGGTTTCCATATTTCGGCGCCTTCGCCGGTACCGATGGCTAACGGCAGCATACCCAATATAGTGGTGACAGAGGTCATTAAGACGGGGCGCAAGCGCGACTTGCCGGCTGTGATAACCGCCTGGTTGAGCGGCAAACCCCTTTCACGTTGCAGGTTGGTGAAGTCGATTATAATGATCCCGTTTTTCACAACGATACCGACTAACATAATTGAGCCGATTAAAGCTATCAAACTCAAAGTAGTGCCTGTTATCCACAGGGCCAGAAAGACGCCGGTAAAAGCAAAAAGCACGGAGAGCATGACGATGAACGGCAGTAAGAACGATTCAAATTGGGTTGCCATGACGATATATACTAACAAAATGATCAAGGCAAGTAAAGTATACAAGTCGGAAAACGCTTCCTGCTGGTCCTGTACCGACCCCGAAATGACTACCTCGACATCAGGCGGCACATCTAATTGGTCTATCTCTTTTTGGGTAGCCGCTGCCACATCGCCCAACGCCGCAGTGCCTGACAGCGCCGCTGACACCGTTATAACCCGCTGCCTATCTTCGCGTTCGATGCGTGGCGGTGTAAAACGTTCTTTGATAGTTGCTACCTCACTCAAACGGATGGCTCTTCCCTGGTTATTGTAGAGGAGAATGTTGTGGATGTCTTCTAAGGATTCGCGAAATGGCTCGTCATAACGGACTATGATATCGTATTCCTCACCTTCTTCGCGGAAAAGAGAAGCCCTCAGACCATTGATGCGGTTACGGACAAAGGTTGCTGCCACGGCTGTGCTGATGCCGAACTTAGCTAACTTATCCCTGTCGAAATCGACCTGCAGTTCGGTTTTCATTTCTTCGCGACTGATGGCAATGTCACGCGCCCCTGCTATCGTTTCCATCCTTTTGGCTAACTCTTTTGCGACAGCCGCTGTTTGCTCGAAGTCGTATCCGAACACTTTCACATCGACGCCGCTGCTGCCCATCATTCCGGCGCCACCACTACCTCCGGGCGTAACGGTATATTTGACAACTTCAGGCAGCTTGGCTATCTCTTGACGCATCACCTCGCCTACTTCTTGCATACCGCGCTGGTTGTTATTCCTGCGGTCTTTCAAGTCGTGTAGCACGATCATATAACTGATGACATTCGTCCCGCTATTACCGAACAACGCCGCAAAACCAGCCTGGTCGTCCGCGCCGGAGCTGACCGAAATGACTTTTATCTCAGGACATTTTTCTACAAAAGCGCGTTCTAATCGATGGGCAATATCCGTTGTAATAGCTAAATTAGCGCCAACAGGCAATTCCACTTTAGCGTTCACCTGTCCGTTATCAGAGCGCGGGAAAAAATCGGTCGGCACTTGTCTGACTAACCCGATACTAGCGAAGAAAATCAAAAACGCAAAAGTAATGGTTAAAATGCGATGCGTCACTGTCCATCCTAACAGACGGGAATAAGCGACATCTAAGTTGTTTAAAAATTTATCAACCGGTTTGAAGATTAATCCTAAGCCCCGATATGTGTGAGTTCTTTTGAAATCAATCAACTTAGCAGTCAGCATTGGCGTCAGTGTGATAGCCACAATCGTCGAGACGGTGGTCACAATCGAAATAATCCAGCCTAACTGTTTGAACATGATACCGGCAATACCTCCTACCATTGTCAGGGGCAGGAACACTGCCAGCAGCGTAAAGGTGGTAGCAATGACCGCCAACCATACCTCGTTGGTACCATATACGGCGGCGTCTTTCGGACGGGCGCCCCGTTCAATATGTTTGGTAATATTTTCGAGTACAACGATAGCATCGTCCACTACCAGAACGACCGCAATAGAAAGCGAACTGAGCGAAACAATATTGATAGTTCCGTTGGTGAACATCAGGTAGATAAACCCTGTCACCAACGACACCGGTATGGTAATGACAATGATAAAGGTGGCGCGCCAGCGACCTAAAAAGAACAGCACGACAATCATCACAAAAAGAAAAGCATACATGACCGTTTCGGTCAAACTGTTGATGCTGTTTGTGATATATTTAGAGGTGTCAAACAGGACACCTATCTTAACATCGGGCGGAAGCGTTTTGAGTATTTGGGGTAATAACGCATTGATTTCTTTTGCAATAGCCACCGAGTTGGAACCCGATTGTTTTTGGACAATGATACGAACGCCTAAGTCGCCGTTAATGGTCTCTTCCACCGTCTTTTTCTTGACCGTGTCGATGACGGTGGCTACGTCGGAGATAAGAATTTGTCTTCCGCCATAGTTGGCTAAGACGATATTGTTGATTTCGGCGCTTTCGACAAATTCGCCTTCGATTCGTAACGAAAGGTGTTCTGAGCCAATGTCCATGGCGCCGGCTGGGATGTTACTGTTTTCCTGCGCGATGATTTGTCCAATTTGTTCGACCGTCAGGTTAAAGGCTTCCAGCCGTCTTGGATTGACATTCACCTGAATCTCGCGTATAGGGCTGCCACTGATGCTAACAGCTCCAACACCGTTGATACGGTTTATCGGATTAGCGAGCTTTTCTTCTAACAGCTTATATAAACCGTTGTAGCTCTCATTAGCCGTAGCGTATAGGTACATGATGGGCATCATGCTGGTACTGAACTTGATAATCATCGGCTTATCGGCGCCGTCAGGCAGATAGGTCTCAACACGCGCCAAGGCGTCTCGCACGTCATTGGAGGCCTCATCTAAGTTGGAACCCCATTCAAACTGAAGTATCACAATGGACATATTGTCTTGTGAGCGCGAGATGATTTTTTTTAGGTTCGATACCGTGTTCAGGTTGTCCTCCATCCGACGGGTGATATTCTGTTCTATATCGGAAGCGCTGGCGCCGACGTAGGAGGTGATGACCGTAAGCATCGGCACTTCGATGTCAGGATACAGGTCAATAGATAAACGGTTGAGGGAAAAACCACCTAAGACGACCACTCCTAAGATGAGGAGAATCGTTGAGATGGGTTTCCGTACCGAGGTTTCGTATATTTTCATCTGAATGTAATTTATAGTGAATAGTGAATAGGGGATGGGGGATGGGGGATGGGGTATGGGGGGGATTCGTAATTGCTTTCACGAAGTGGAAGCGAACTTCGTTTCCTAATTCATAATTAATTTATTACCTTGACGGTAGCGCTGTCGGTTAGGCGGCTGGCGCCGGCTGTGACTACCTTGTCGCCGTCGTTCAGGCCGGTGAGGATTTCAAATGCGTTTCCTAAGCGTTGTCCTAAGGTTATTTTGGTATAGGTGACTGTATTATTGGCGTTTAAGATGTATACATAACGGTCGTTGACACCCGGTTGGCGGACAACAGCTATATCAGGGACAACGATATGCTCGGCGCTTCCGAAGTTGATGTGGACGCGTGCAAACATACCCGGACGTATTTTCATCCCAACATTAGTGACGGCAATTTCGGTCGTAAAAGTATGGGTAACAGGGTCGATGGTAGGATAAATCAGACTCACTTTCCCTTCAAACACCTCCTCCGGATAGCTTTCTAAGCGGATGGACGCAGGCATCTGGCGCTTTACTTGTGGGAAATAGCTTTCCTGTATGTTGATAGATACTTTTAGCGGGTTCAGTTGCTGCACTTGCAGGATAGGCTGTCCGCCGGTCAAGTCGCCGTTGTCGAAATTACGTTGCGTGACAGTGCCATTGACAGGCGATGTCAAGAAAGTGTTTTTTGACAGATTTTCAAATGTTTCCTGCGTAACGCTCAGTTGCACTCTCAACTGGTCTAACTGCTGTTTTGATATACCGCCGCTTTGAAACAAGGCTTCGATGCGTTGATAGTCCACCTTCAGGTTTTCTAACTGTAACCTTGCCTGCAGGTAGTTCGACTGTTCCATTTGTACTAATACTTGCCCTGCTATAACGTTATCGCCAACCTCGACGAGGATTTTTTCGATGCGCATGGTAGCCTGAAAGCTGGCTATCATGTTTCGCGAATAGGGCGCTATGGTACCCGTATAAATCTGCTCCTGCTCAACCGATTGCTTGTGAACGGTTTGTACTTTTACTTCCGGAATGACAACTTCATTTGTTGTTTTTTGTAACCCGCCGCTGTTACATCCGGCTATCAGCAAGGCGAGTGAGAGCGCTAAAATACTAATTCTTTTCATATTGTTTATATTTTTTTTGCTACGAAATTTTACCACGAATTTTTTACTACGAATACACGTTCTTCTTTTTTGGAACGGAAAAAATTAACACGAATAATAATTTTTTCTGTCCTGAAACCTGAATTGAAAATCGGCCATAGCTAAACCTGAAACCTAATAACTCCCTATTACTTTTTCGTAGTCGGCTTTGGCATTTAAATAACTTGCGATTGCTTGCCGACGCGAAAGCTGCGCTTGTGTAAGGGCCAAAGAGGCATTTTGTACTTCAATGATTATGCCCAAGCCTGATTCATAACGGTTCATCGAAATATTATATCCTTTTAAAGCCAACTCTTCGTTGTTTTTTGCTGATTCTGCTTGTCTTACTGCGTTGTTCATATTGTTAAGAGCGGTACGAACCTGCACGTTGAGCGATTCTTTCAAATAATCACGCTGGGTAGTAAGCTGTTTTATTTGTATGATGGTCTGCTTTTCTTTGACAGTATTTGTAAAAATGCTGGTTAGAGGGATATTCATTTGAAGTCCGGCTACCATTCCTTGACTGAACCAGGATGTGTTTGCCGGTGCAATCATACCCGGATTAATAAAGCTGGGTCCGGCCTTATTGGCTGTACCGGCATATCCATAATTGGCAAAAGCTGCCAATGTAGGCATTCGTTGCGTACGTTGTATAGAAAGCGCCTTTTGCAGTTTCAGGTTCTGGATATCTAATAAACGAAGGTCAGTGTTTTCGTTAAGTGACAGGTTTGGGGTAGTTACATTGTCGATACCGATTGCGTAATCAATAAGGTTGCCGGTAACTAAGATAGGTTGTGTAATATCTATCCCCATCAACATCTTCAACAACATTTTTACCTGTTCGATGCCGTTCTCAACTTCTAAAATACTGGGGAGTAAATTTTTCATCTGCACTTCGGCAGAAATGGCGTCTAATTCCGAGCCTAAACCCAGGTCGAAACGTTTTTTGGCTTGTTGGTATACTTCTTCTGTAAGCGCTAAGCCGCTCTTTAGCGTTTCGTATGAATCTTGTGCAAGCAAAACGCCATAATAGGCCTTCGTTACATCATTTCGCAAGGTTATTTTCGAGGCTTGCGCTTTTTCTACCGCTACTTGCATATCGATTGCTGTCATTTGAAGCGCCTGCCACAGCGCAGGGACAAACAAGGGTAATGACAACTGAAGACTTGTGTTTACGTTCCAGTCGGTCGGCATTTTTATGACCATCCCTGCAAAACTCATCGTTTGAGATACAAGCACTTTTGAATATTGACCCGATGCTGTCAGCGAAGGAAGGATGCCGTAAAAGGCTTCTTTCTTGGAGTAGTCTACCCGTTTTATTTCCTGTCCGGCAATATGAATCATCGGATTATCGCTCAATGCCACCTGAATAGCTGTTTCTAAATTGACCTGAAGGGTGTCCGTTTTTTGTCCTTTTCCAACAAACGGAAAGAGCGCTAATAACAGTAACCAGCCTGTTTTTCTAAATCGTGTTATCATACATCAATTTTTTATATTCTTCTATATTTTTATCCAATACTTCCAAGCCCTTTTCGGTGAACAACCCCCGTATGATGCAATTCATGCAAACGTTCATAGCGGTCTTTTTATCAAAGCCGTAGTCGGTAAAGACATCCCTGTGAAGCGTCATAATGGATACTTCGTAAATCAAAACAGAAATGATTGCCGTATGAACATCCTTTCCAACAATACCGTCCTGCTGTCCTTTTTGCAGCAGTTTAACCGTACTGTCAAGGTAATGCTGCTTGGATACTTTTAATGTCGATTTGTACGTATCAGGGTAGTATTTTTGTACTTCGTATAAAAAATTGAATTTCATCCGGGAGAAAGTCTTGGAGGTGTTTTCGAGTAATTTGAAAAACGCAACTATGACATTATCCGAGCTATGTAACACTTGTTGGATGTCCAATTCGTGTAGCTCAATAAAGTATTGCAGACACGCCTCTAAAAGCTGTTCCTTATCCGAAAAAATTTGATAAATCGTGCGTTTAGAAATGCCCATCGAATTGGCAATATCATCCATTGTAATAGCCTTGCAACCGTTTTTTGTAAAAAGGGTTGCAGCATGTTCTATCAATCGGGCTTTCGTTGCTTCCATAAAATACGTTCAAAAAACGCCGCAAAGGTACAATGAAAAACTTTATAAACAAAAAAAGTTTTCAAATTATTTTTCTCCCCCTTTGAAGCTCTGTCGGCCGACATGCAGGGAGCAGGGGGTCTCTGGGCTGAATAATTCTGAAAAGGATTTCTTACCGCCAATATAAAAGGCAAGTAGAAGGCTTGAAGGATAAATCTCCGAAATAAGCCCAGTTACGGTTTTTTGCAAATTCTCCTCCCGAACCACAGCATAATCTTTCCGCAACCGTTTAAAATCACGCCGAGCACGCGCAACAGCAACCGTATTTTTTGGATGGCCGGTGATAAAAAATTGGAAGGCGGCGAGCCAATCCAACCACCACCGAACCCTCAAAACTTTTTTAACCTCTTTTTGAGGCAAGTTCTTATAAAGCATCAGGAGGTTATTCCGAAAATTCAGATACGTCTTTTGCTGGCTTTCGACATTTAAAGTTCCGCCTCCAACATGGTAAACCACCGACTGGGGCGTACAAACAATCCGGTAGCCGCGTGCGCGCAGTCGCCAGCACATGTCTACCTCTTCCTGGTGGGCAAAAAAGTTGGCGTCTAATCCCCCTTCTTGTTCATAGACCTCCGTCCGGATAAACAGACAGGCGCCGGATGCCCAAAGCAGTTCGGCTACCGTATCATACTGTCCGTGGTCCTTTTCGACAACCGACAGGACGCGCCCGCGACAAAAAGGATAGCCGTACCGGTCTATGAAACCCCCTGCCGCACCCGCATATTCAAACTTTTTTTTATCTGTAAACGAAAGAATCTTTGGCTGAACAGCAGCAATGGAGCGGTCGGCCTCCAGCATCGACAGAGGCGCTTCTAACCAGCCGGGCGTAACTTCAACATCGCTATTGAGCAAGACAGTATAGAGGGAATCGATTTGTGCGATGGCTTTGTTATACCCTTCTGCAAAACCAAAATTCTTCTCCAAACGAATAACCCGAATAGAAGGAAATAGCTCGTTTAGCCAAGCGACAGAATCATCGGACGAACCATTATCCGCCACGATAATCTCCGCTATTTCCGCTGGAGTATGACATACAACCGACGGCAGAAACTCTTCCAGCAAAGCCCGCCCGTTCCAATTTAAAATAATCACCGATACTGTCATATTAATAGTTTTAAGTTTTAAGTTTTCAGTTTTCAGAAAAAAAATAAATGTAAATAAGGAGTTAAAGTTGTTTTATCTATCAATACTTTCCGAACTTTATAGAAGGTTAGTTTATTAACCACTAACCATTATTAACTATTCATTATTCACTATTTTACCGTGTTTCCACCGTTTATGTGTCCAAAGCCAGTAAGCGGGGTCGCGCAGGATGCACGTTTCCATCATCCGGGCATACGTCTCGGTAATCCAGAAGTCGGGCGTATCTTTAGCCTGGTCGGTGATAAGCCTAAACTCAACCGCATAATAACCCCTTCGGATTTTTTGGGTATCGGCAAAAATAACGGGGAGGTCTAATTTTTTGGCGATACGTTCGGGGCCGGTGAGGATAGCCGTATCCTGATGAAGAAATTGGGTCCAGTAATGCAGGTTAGCCTTGCTGGGGGTTTGGTCGGCTATAAAGACGATAAGCGTTGGCTTTCCACTGCGTTTGATATTAATTACATCCCTGATAGCCTCCTTTTTCTTTATCCCAAAGGAATGGAAGCGCGTTCTGAGATAAATAAAAAGCCTGTCGAAAGCCTTATTAGTAAGTGGTCGGTAGATTTGACCAATAGTGGCGCGTCCGGCAAAACGGGCAGTCGTTCCCGAAAACCATTCCCAATTGGCATAATGTCCCAAGATCATAATAAAAGCGGTTTGCCCTTTGTCAATCAAGTCGAAAACTAATTCGGGGTTCCGAATAAATGCCCGTTTCAACAGCTCTTCCTGCGAAATATTGGCTAATTTGACTGTCTCGACTATACAATCGGAAAAGTGGTGATAGAACCGGCGTTCAAGCTGTCTTCGTTCTATTTCGGTTTTCTCAGGGAAGGAGTTTTTTAAGTTATGCCGTACAATATTGCGGCGATAGCCTGCGAGATAGTAAATAAAGAAATAAAGGATGTCGGATAATAGATACAAAACCGACAGCGGCAGCAAGGCATGTATTTTGACCGTTGCATACAAAAATGCGTAAAATATTTTATTTCCCATCTTTTTTTAAATTTCTTTGAATAGTGAACATCCCCCTGACCCCCATTTTTCTTCACTTCGTTAAGAGACAGATTATTTTTAAACATCAAGGAACGTTGTTCCGCAAGCGAACAATCCTTAATGTTAAAAATCTATCAATGTAGTCGCTTTACGAAGTGAAGCAAACAGACACGTTGATTGATTTCATAGGAACGTTCAAAGGGGGAGGACAGCCGTTAGCGCCGTTTTATCTTCGTTCCAGCCCGTCATTTGTACTGAATGGATGCTGTTACATAACGTTTTTTGATAGGGAACAGTTACTCTCAGGTAGTTTTCGGTGAAGCCAAACATATCATTGCCCTTTCTGGCATGTTCAAATAACACCTTGCCGGTTCGACCTACGTGACGACTGTAAAAATCACGCCATCTTGTCTCCGATAATTCCAAAAACCGTTTACTTCGTATTAATTGTTTGTCAGGCGAAACGACAGGTGTTATTTGCAACGCCTGCGTACCCGGTCGGTCGGAATAGCTAAAGACATGCAATTGGGAAAAGGGGATGCTTTCGATAAAAGATTCGCTCTCCCTGAAAAGCGCATCCGTTTCCCCGCGCGTACCTACTATTACATCTATACCGATAAAAGCGTCGGGCATTCGTTGCCGTATCAGCTCCGTTTTGTGTCGGAATAGCGCGGTGTCGTATCGTCGGTGCATTAGTTTCAGAACGGTATCGCTTCCACTTTGTAACGGGATATGGAAATGAGGCATAATACGGCGACTTTCGGCTACAAATGAGATGATGTCGTCCGTTATCAGATTGGGTTCGATGGACGAAATCCTGTACCTTTCGATGCCGTCTACCTTGTCTAATGCTTTGAGCAGGTCGATAAAATTTTCATGCGTGCTTTTTCCGAAGTCGCCCGTATTGATACCTGTCAGTACGATTTCTTTTCCGCCTGTCACGGCTACCCATTCCGCTTGCTGGACGATGTCGGCTATCGACCCGTTCCGGCTGGGTCCGCGGGCTAACGGTACTGTGCAGTAGGTGCAAAAATAATCGCACCCGTCCTGTACTTTCAGAAAATGACGGGTACGGTCGTCAGCCGAACAAGCGGGAGCAAAAGTTTGCAACCCATCGACCGGTGAAACGATAATCTTGGAGGCAGGTCTTTGATA
>Ga0209628_10000417_pt1 | contig 25866 bp, 19 predicted proteins | sample TergutCu122P4_FD_187285 | JGI IMG/M metagenome (GOLD analysis project Ga0209628, IMG submission 187285) | Cubitermes ugandensis P4 segment gut microbial communities from Kakamega Forest, Kenya - Cu122 P4 (SPAdes) (version 2) | ecosystem: Host-associated > Arthropoda: Insects > Digestive system...
TCAAAACATTGGAACTCATTCCCGGTATGTTTAAATTGAATGAAGATGAAATGGCAGAATATAAAAACTATGTTTCTTTATTCACCTTTAAATATGAGATTGAAAAGAGCGGCAGAACGATTGCGGAGTTGAAAAAGGATGAAATTAATAAATTGCTCTCTTTTGCCAATGCTTCCACCGGCTTATCCTCGTCCATGGCGCGGGGAATTTTGTGCTTTTTTTATGACATTTGCCCCAATACGGAAGGCGGTGAGCGGAACGATGAGGATGCAGAATGCAGAATGCAGAAAGCAGAAAGGAATGATGCTCATTCAGGGGGTGGTTCTGAAGGAACAATTGGCACAGCCGAACAGAGTAAGGTGTACATTTACCCCAACCCCGGAACCGACCATCTTACCATATCTTCAAACGTGGATAACTGTGTGTTTGAACTGATCGACGGCATAGGCATGGTAAAGTATTCGGCCATTTTACACAAAGGAGAGAATACCCTGAACACCTCTTCGCTGCTGCACGGAATCTATTTCTACCGAGCCACCACCGGAAACAAAATATTTTCGGGAAAATGGATAAAGATGTAAGTTTCCTTTCAAAAATTTCCGAATAAAAAACCTCTTGAGGGCGTCTTGCAAAGGGCGCCCTCAATTTTCTGCTTGAATATGTAGTTCTGAGAATTTTCACTTTATTTGCAGCATAGTAATAAAACAATAAAACTAAAAAAGATATGGCAAAAGTGTTAATAATTGGCGCAGGGGGTGTCGGGGCAGTAGTGGCGCACAAATGTGCAGCGGTTCCCGAAGTTTTTTCTAATATTATGCTGGCAAGCAGAACAAAATCAAAATGTGATAAAATTGCGGAGGCGGCGGGTGGAAATCGCATTGAAACCGCAAAAATTGATGCGGATCATGTTCCCGAACTCATTGCTTTGATAAATAGTTATAAACCCGATTTGGTAATTAATGTTGCATTGCCTTATCAGGATTTGCCCATAATGGACGCCTGTTTGGAAACCAAAACGAACTACATGGATACCGCCAATTATGAACCGATTGATGAAGCCAAATTTGAATATAAATGGCAATGGGCTTACCACGAACGGTTTAAAGAAGCCGGAATCATGGCTCTTCTGGGCTGCGGGTTCGATCCGGGCGTTACCGGTATCTATACGGCATTCGCCGCCAAACATTATTTCGATGAGATCCATTATTTGGATATTGTGGATTGCAATGCCGGCGACCACGGCAAAGCGTTTGCCACAAATTTTAATCCCGAAATTAATATTCGCGAAATTACACAACCCGGAAAATATTGGGAAAATGGCACTTGGCACGAAATTCCGGCTATGTCCATTCACAAATCCATTCATTATCCCAATATCGGGGAAAAAGAATCTTATTTGCTTTATCACGAAGAATTGGAATCTTTGGTTAAACATTATCCGACGATAAAACGCGCCCGTTTTTGGATGACTTTTGGTCAAAAATATATTAGTGTCTTAAATGTTTTGCAGGAAGTAGGGATGACCAGCATTAAACCTGTTATGTATGAAGGGAGAGAGATTGTACCGTTGCAGTTTTTAAAAGCGGTACTTCCGGAACCTGCTTCTTTGGCAGAAGGATATACAGGGCAAACCTCTATCGGATGCCAGATCCGGGGAATTAAAAACGGAAAAGAGCGCACTTATTACATTTGGAATAATTGCGACCATGCTGAAGTGTTTAAAGAGATCGGGGCACAGGCAATCTCTTATACTACCGGCGTGCCGGCGATGCTTGGAGCCAAAATGATACTTACGGAAAAATGGAAAGGAAAAGGTGTTTTTAATGTAGAACAATTTGACCCTGACCCATTTATGAAAGAAATCGGCAAATACGGGCTGCCCTGGAATGAAGAGATTGACAAACCGTTGCCGGTTGAAAAATAATCGAAAAATATTTTTTCTGCAATTCCGTTATTTTTAACTGAATATGGGAAAAAAATTTTTGATTCTTTTCATTTTTTTACCTTTGGTTGTTTTTGCTCAAAACCAAAAGTCAGGTTCGTGGATAATTGATACCTTGATATATCGTGTTGATTCACTTTCATCTTATCCTAATTCTTTTCAATTAACCGGAATTGAATCGAAAGATTATAGTTTTGACTGGATTACCTCAACCATACACATTACCAATGAAAATGTGTATGGAAAAATTATTTTTTTTACTTATAAAACTTTTTCCATCAATTTATTACAAAAAAATCAGAGAAAATCAACGGACTTAATATTTCAAAAAGGGAATCTGTATCGGCCTCCTGTAACGGCTTTTTTTGCAAAAGAGTGGCTATCCGGAGAAAACGGCACTCCTTTGTATGCTACGGGTTCCATTGCAAGGGGAGTTACCATCGGCACAAATCAGGATTTTGTATTAAATTCTGCTATGAATCTGCAACTTTCCGGATTTTTGGCAAAAGATCTGGAAATAAAAGCCAATATTACCGATAAAAATGTGCCTATTCAACCGGAAGGAAATACACGCGTTATCCAAGATTTTGACAAAATATTTATTCACCTGAATTACAGAAATCAGTGGATGGTAAAAGGGGGAGATATTGATATTATAAAACCTAATGGCTATTTCCTGGTTGCAAACCGAAAATTATTGGGTATGGAAGGAGTAGCCAATAATTATTTAGGAACCGATTCGGTGTATCATTTACAAAATAGCGCCGGCGGAGGTGTTGCAAAAGGAAAATATATACGCCAAAAATTGGTAGTATCAAACGGTTTACAAGGGCCATACAAACTTACCGGAGGAGAATCTCAACTCTATAGTGTAATTCTTGCGGGAAGTGAACGGGTATATATGGATAATAAATTGCTTATGAGAGGATTAGATCAGGATTATGTAATAGATTACAATACCGGAGAGATTACGTTCACCTCGCGAATACTAGTTACTTCGGAAAAAGAGTTTAATATTGAGTATCAATACTCAAACTTTGCTTACACCAGATATTCTTTGTTCTCTTATAATGAATTTACCAGTCAAAAAGCTCCCAAACTCAACCTTAGAGTGAATTTTTTTCACGAACAGGATTTGAAAAATCGCTCTATACAACCGCAACTTACCGACAGTATGAAAATGTTTTTGTCGCAATGGGGAAATGAGCCCAACCCATATTTCCCAAATGTGGATACTTCCTCTTTTTATCCGAAAGAAATTTTATATCAAAAGATCGACACAGTAGTAAGAGGAGAAACGTATACTATTTATAAATATAGTACCGATACAATAGCAAAGTTATATCGGGTGGGATTTACTTTTTTGGGATATAACAAAGGAAACTATATTTTATCCGTAAATCAGGTAAATGGGCGGGTTTTTGCGTGGGTAGCTCCGGTAAACGGTATTCTGCAAGGGGATTACGAGCCGGTAATGTTGCTTACGGCTCCAACGCTATCTCAAATGGGAACCATCGGTGCAGATTGGTTTATTACAGAAAATACAGGATTATCTACAGAATTTGCTTTTACTAACTTCGACAAAAATAGTTTCTCTAAAAAAAATAATTCAGAAAACGCAAGTTTTGGGTATATGCTTAATTTTTTTCACAAAAATTCTTTAAAATCTTCAAAAAATACGGAAAAACCATGGTGGTTTTTTACTAAAATAAGTGGAGAATATCAGCATCGAAATTTCCACCCTATTGAAAGTTTTAGAACTGTTGAATTTTATAAAGATTATAACTTACAAGGTGATTTCTCTCCGCAAGACGCAGAACTGATGCTGAGCGCCCAACTTGGTTTTACACAGGAAGAAACAGGAGAAACTTCCTACAAGTTTAACTATTTTTCACGTTCAAAAAATTTAAGAGCCATACGGAATGAGTTGCTTTCCATTACCCGAAAAAAAGGCTTTCTTTTTTCTACGCAAACTTCTTTTTTAATGACCAAGGATACTTTGCAAAATACTCACTATGTAAGAACTTACAATCTATTTTCCAAAACCTTTAGCAAATTGGAACTTGGTATTTATGAGAGATTTGAATACAACCGCTTTCAAAGTATAAAAGAACAAAAATTATTGCCTAACAGTTTTCGGTACAACGAAGTTTATTTTTATATAAAAAACAATGACTCTATAGATTACAAATATAATGTACAGATAAAACACCTTTTTACGGATAAACCTTATCAGAATCAGTTTTTTCAAGAAAATTACGCTTATCAGGCAGAGGCTTCTTTTGAAATCACAAAATTAAAAAACAACAGTTTTAGAGGTACTGCAACATTTAGAAATACCCATCAGCGCGACTCGGCACGGAAATTCTTTGCTGAAAATTTCTTTGTGGGAAGTGTGGAATACACCGGACGTTTTTTTAAAAATGCCTTATTCATAAACACTTACTATGATGCCGGAAGCGGTTTGGAGCAAAAAAAAATATTTACTTATATAAAAGTTGCCGACGGGCAGGGCACACACCTTTGGATTGACTATAATAACAACGGCATTGAAGAATTGAACGAATTTGAAATAGCGCCTTTCCAAGACCAGGCCAATTATATTAAAGTATGGATTGCTTCGCCACAATATATTAATACCTACAACAATCAATTTACGCAAGTTATTCAACTGAGACCCGGAAATGTTTGGGGCAACAAGAAAGGATTTCTCAAGTTTTTATCACGTTTCAGTGAAGTTGCAACGTTGCGTATCGGACAAAAAAACTCCTCCAAAAATATGGCCAAAGCATTAAATCCTTTTCAGTTTAATTTGGCAGATTCCACCTTGATAAGCAGTCAGATTAATTTTAATAATAATTTATCATTCAATCAATTATCGCAATATTGGGGGATTGATTATGGCTATCGTTACACTCAAAATAAAAATATGCTCTATTACGGAATGGAAACTAATCAAATGAATATGAATCAATTTATTATTCGTGGGAAGCCGTATAAAAGCATTACCTTAAAAGTAGATTATACTTACTCTGATAAAAAGAACTATTCCGCATTTTTTACGTCACGAAATTATAATACGATTCATCATAATTTAGATAATTCAATTAGAGTGCAGCACGGAAACAATTTTTTTTGGGGATTAAGCTACGTGTATCAATACAAAAAAAATATTTCCGGAGTTGAGAAAATGAAGCAACATGATGCTATTGCCGAATTTAGTTACCGTATTGCGAATCGTGGAAATATTACGGCAAAAATACAATACTCCAATATCGCATTTGAATCCGGTAGCGAAAACGATTACTCTTTTTCTACTGTGAACTACGATATGTTAGAGGGATTGCAGAATGGGCATAACGCTTTATGGAATTTGGGTTTTCAAATTAATATTACAGAATTTCTCCAGTTGGATTTGCGATATGAGGGGCGCGCATCCCAAGGGGTAAAGGTGGTGCACACAGGGCTCATGCAATTGAAAGCATTTTTTTAAGGCTAATTTTCTGCCGAAGCCAGGCAAACAGGTTTATTCCATCAACTTTTGCGCTTCCAGAACAGGAATTTTTTGTGCATTACAGAACGCTATGATAAAGGCGTCTTTATAAATCTTCTTAACGGCTTTAAGCATTTCCTGTGCTTCGTTTAGCGTTTTAAAGTTTCCCGTCGTATATTTCCAATAGCCATTTTCATTATATTTATTCACATCCGAAAGCGGAGTAAACTTTTTATCTGAAGTTTTTAAATTATCTTTGCTAATAAAAAACTGTATTTTAAAACGAATATCATTGGCTACGGGTTTAGTTTGTAAAGTATCCGTTGCTCCTGCACTGCCGGTTACCGGGGTGGTTGTTTCAGGGTTTGTTCCTTTGTTAACATTAGAAGATTCCGTCGTAGATTCAGAGATTTTGACGGCAGCTTTGGTAGAATTTGGAATGGGCAAATAGGGTTTTAATGTTTCATCAACCAAATTTTTATATTCGACGAAAGCATTATAAATACTTACTGCCAGCAATTCCTGAGTGTCTTCGCGAACTAAATATTTCTCTTCCACTGCATTAGAGAGAAAGCCCAATTCAACTAAAATGCTGGGCATGGCTACTTTATACAGAACCCAAAAACCAGCCTGTTGCACGGTACGGTCTTCCATTTTTGTATTAGTAACTAAATGGTTCTGTACTTTAGAAGCAAAATTGATTGAATTTTTTTGGTAGGCTGAAGTGTATAAAGAAAAAATGATATAGGCTTCCGGAGAATTAGGGTCGAAATCGGAATAGTTTGTTTTATAATCTTTTTCTAATAACATATCGGCATTCTCTTTTTTGGCAATACTAATGCTCTCCTCAGTTTTTCCCAAGCCCATTACAAATGTTTCAATACCATGCGCACTTTTATTGTCCGAAGCGTTACAATGGATAGAAATAAAGAGGTCGGCTTTATTTTTGTTTGCAATTTCAGCGCGTTTGTAAAGATCTACTGTTTCGTCGCCTTTACGGGTGTAGATAATGGTAACGTCATCAAAGTTATCAGAAATTAGTTTTCCAACGCGCAGAGCTACTTTAAGATTTATATCTTTCTCTTTACATAATTTACCTACCGCACCGGGCATACTGCCGCCGTGTCCGGCATCAATTACAACTTTTGTTATTTTATCTTTGGTTTGCCCCAAGATTACTATGTTAAAAAAAGTTAATACAAAACATACTAAAAATAGTGTTTTTATGTTCATAATCTTATATTTTCGCATATTTTAAGAATAAATACAAAAATAATAAACTTTACTCATACGGCACACATTTTGAAGAAAAAAATATACGTACTTAATTGTTTATATCTTTTCACCAGGAATCTCTTTTGGATGGTCTGTATGTTTTTTGTTATTAACAACTTACATGGTCAAGCCAATACTGTTTATCTACAGCCGGACACTATTTTAACTATCCATGATACTATTGAGCGTGTTCATACCCCTACGGATTCGTTGACCATGGATTCTCTCACTAAAAAAAAGAGGTTATCTCCGGATGCACTTCAGTCTTCGGTGAAATATATTAGTCAGGATTCAATTATTATTAACTTAAAGAAGAAAAAAATTCTTTTGTATGAAGATACTAAAGTATATTATGATGATATTGAATTGGATGCTGCTTTTATGGAGTTTGGGTTTGTGAACAGTGAGTTGTACGCTTCAGGGATAGCAGATAGTGCAGGACATATCCACGGGCCTCCTATTTTTAAACAGGGAAGTACTGAATTTTGTTCTCAGGAAATACGCTACAACTTTAGCACTAAAAAAGGAAAAGTAACCAAAGTAATTACCGCTGAGGGAGAGGGTTATATTCACGGACAGTACGTGAAGCATGTTGATGATAAAACTTCCTATATTAGAGGTGGGCAATACACCACTTGTAATTTGGAATATCCTCATTTTCAAATACGCTTTAATAAAGCTAAAGTAATTCAAGATGATAAAATTATTACCGGACCTGCCTATATCAGTTTCGGAAACATTCCTACCCCGTTAGTTATTCCATTTGGATATTTTCCCATTAAAAAAAATCGCTCCTCCGGAATAGTTATTCCTACTGTAGGTGAATCATTGGCTCGCGGGTTTGTTTTTGAAAACTTCGGATATTATTTTGGGATAAGCGATAATTTTGATTTACTTTTATCAGGCGATATTACTACCCGTGGAAGCTGGGCCGCTAAGGCTAAATCCAACTATGTATTTAGATATAAATGTAATGGAGTACTTGAAGTAGCTTTTGCACAAAATGTTCAAGGTGAACGCAAAACTCCCTCATGGAAACTTTCAAACGATTTTCGCGTGTATTGGACTCATAACCAAGACACTAAGTCTCACCCTACAACCAGATTCAATGCGCACGTAAATATTATCAGTAGATTTTATAATAAGTATAATCAAACCATTCCTGATGATTTTTTATCTAATCAATTTTCTTCTTCATTAAGTTTATCAACGAATATCAAAAGTATTTTCTTTTTTGAAGGCGCCCTATCTTATTCGCAAAACACTAAAACTAACGATATTGGAATTTCACTGCCGACTGTTAATATGTATGTTCGTCAATTTTACCCTTTTCGAAAAAAATTTAAGTCGGGCGCATTAAAGTGGTATGATAATATTTCTATGCAGTGGACATCCCAAATGGTAAACCAATTAAACACCAAAGACTCGCTTTTTACGAAACCTCAAACGTGGAATGGGATTCAAACGGGCATTCAGCATAGCATTCCGTTAAATATTCCTATTAAAGTAGGAAAAGTGATCAATTGGAATAATAATGTTACTTTTACAGAAAAGTGGTATTTACAGCGTAATCTTCAGGATCTTACTACTATATCTCAGGGAGAGACGCAAACAGCACAAGTTAATAATTATCTGAAACGCGGATTTTATGCATTACACGATTTGAGATTATCTACATCGCTTACAACCAAAGTTTTTTTTCAATATAACTTTAAAAAAGGGGGATTAAAGACAATTAGACATGTAATATCGCCCGATATCAATTTTACCTATAACCCAAATTTGGGAGGCAATATGTACGGAACTTACTTTGACCCTTCTACAGGTAAAAATGTAGAATACAACTATTATGCAGGATCTATGTACGGAGGAGTAAATTCTCGGATGCAGGCGATAGCGCGTTTTACAGTAAATAATAATTTGGAAATTAAAGTAAAATCAAAAAAAGACACGATTACAGGTACAAGGAAAATTACAATTTTTGATAATGTGGCTATCTCGTGCGGATATGACTTTGCTGCCGATTCTTTACGCTGGAAACCGCTTACTATTTCAGGACGCACATCCCTCTTCTCCTTTTTAGATATAACTTTTAATCTGAGTTTTGATCCATATATTATTGATGATAAAGGAAGAAACCTGAATCAAACAGAAGCAAAAGTAAACAATAGGCTCATGCGATTCTCCGGTTCAAATTTGAATATAGGTTTAAATTGGCGAATTAATCAAGATTTTTTTAAAAGTAAAAAAAGGGATGAGAAAGCTAAGGAAACTTCACAGCCGGAAGAGTCGGTTTTCCCCATTACAAATTCGGGAATGCCCAATATACGTCCTGATTTTAAAAATCCGTGGAATGTTACTGTCAGTTATACGTTTGCTTATGTTACAAGCGATAATTTTGCTTATTATCAAATAGTAAATTTTGGTGAAAAAAAATACAATAGTAATATCATACAGGCAATTACTCTTAGCGCCGATGTAAACATTACCAGAAAATGGAAAATAGGTGTTACAACAGGCTACGATATTCAGAATAAAAATTTTACTTATACCCGAATAGAAATTTACCGTGATCTACATTGTTGGGAAATGAGATTTGAATGGGTGCCATTTGGCAATAGAATGGAATGGAGATTTCAAATAAATGTAAAAGCTTCTGTATTGCAAGATCTAAAATTTAAAACACAAAGAGATTTCAGGGATAATTATTATTAATTTTAAGGTGCAAATAAGAAATAGGGGAGGAGAAGCATCTCTCTTTAGAGTAATGGCTTTAAGACACTTATTAACTCCGAAATATCAACATTTTCTCCTTTTAGAGTAATATGGGCCTGTTGGTAAAAAGGTTTACGTAGCGCTAGCTGTTCCGTAACAAAATAATAAAGTTCCTCCTCGGTTTTATCTTTACTGAAATGGCGGGGTGTTTTTGTATGCAACAATCTGTGAGTTAGTGCCTTCGGCGACATATCAATATAAATTGAAAACGCCGCCTCATTAATTAACCTCATGGCATCGAAAAAACAAGGAGTGCCGCCACCCGTAGCAATCACTACATTTTCTTTCTGCAGTACCTCTAATAAGATATTATATTCCAACTTTCTAAAAGCTTCTTCTCCATATTTTTCAAAACAATCAAAAACAGTAATATGATATTTTTCTTCCAATATTTTATCAGTATCTAAAGTGGAAAAATGGATAAGAGGGGCAATTCTCTTGACGATAGTAGACTTGCCTGCACCTGAAAAACCAACGAGAACAATTCGACTTATGATAGATTTAAGAATTTAAAAATAAAAAAACTACTATTGAGAAAGATATTCGTTTAAGAAATATTTTCATCTACAATAACCATTAATGCGCAAAATTAATTTATTTTGCCAATCAATTTCCGGTTTTTAAATATTTCTAAATCCATTAATATGTCCATTGTTATCAAAACAGAACAACTTACCAAACGTTTTGGAGATTTTACGGCAGTGGACGCCATCTCTTTTGAAGTGGAAAAAGGGGAGATTTTTGGATTTCTTGGTGCCAATGGTGCGGGGAAAACTACGGCCATGAAAATGTTGATAGGTATTAGTAAACCTACCTCAGGGAGAGGTTGGGTGGCAGGATATGATATTGAAACGGAGGCCGAACAGATAAAAAAAAATATTGGGTATATGAGCCAAAAGTTCTCTTTATATGATGATTTAAAGGTTTGGGAAAATATTCGACTTTATGCGGGTATTTATGGAATGAAAGAGAAACAAATCAGTGAAAAAACTGAAAAGGTGTTACAAGAATTAGGTTTTGAAAAGGAACGGAATACATTAGTCAAATCACTGCCTTTAGGATGGAAGCAGAAATTGGCATTTTCGGTAGCAATTTTCCATGACCCTCAAATTGTATTTTTAGATGAGCCTACAGGGGGTGTAGATCCTGCAGCACGACGTATGTTTTGGGAGATGATTTACGAAGCTTCCACACGTGGGATTACCGTATTTGTAACTACTCACTATATGGATGAAGCAGAGTACTGTAACCGCGTTTCTATTATGGTAGATGGCAGAATTGATGCACTGGATTCCCCTAAAAATTTAAAACAATCTTTTAAAGTGCAGAATATGAACGAAGTATTTCATAAATTAGCAAGGGAAGCTAAACGTACAGATTGATGATAATATGAATTATTGATAAAACAGTTTCATTACTTTTTCAGCATAAGTTTTTGAAATTGGCAAATCGGGAACATTCAAATAATCTAAATCCAAATAGAGCCCTTCTTTATCTTTACGTAATACTTTTACCTTGTTCGCATTCACCATATAGGAGCGATGGCATCTCACCAAAGGATATTCCGTGTAACTATCCTCAATGTTCTTCAAACTTCTTCTAAGCAAAAAACGTGTAATCTTTCCTTTGTTTTCATAATAAATATTTACGTAATTATCAGAGGCTTCGATATAGTAAAGATTATGAAATTTTATGGATAACCGTAAAGAACCCTTTTCATCATTAAAATGTATAAGATTGAATTTGTCAGGTTGAATAGAAAAATAGCTTTCTTCCTCAATATATTTTGACATTTGCACTATCCGGTCCAAATGTAATTTTTTGTCCTGTAATGATAGATACAGCCATGACACTACATAAGGTAATAAAAGAATCAGTAAAATATAGAACATGGCTCTTGTAGCAATGGTAAAAAAATCGCGAGTATCTTTCAACCCAATCTTAATAACCAATGTATATAGAATAGACATGATGATGAGTTCTCCAAAAATCCAAATTGAATAAACTAAATAAGTTAAATTAATTTTGTTTTTTAGCACATACATTACAAACCTGCTTATAGTTAATATTATAATTCCGCATAATATTAATGTTAATGTTTTTAAAAAATATTGTGTAGGAGTAATGAGATTATTTCCTATCAAAGTGGTTGCATGAAATGGCTGGTAGATATTTAAAAATAATATGGAAAAGAAAAAAACAAAAACCATAAAAAGAATGGTATTCTTTTTACTCACTAAAAAAGAGGGGATCAGTTTTTGCATTGTTATTTTTTTTTGAGTGCAAATATCTTTTAATTTTCAAATTTGCAAATAATGATAATATTATAAAACTAATCCCAAGCATTCCTTTTGCTAAGTAATCTCCGTGTTTTGTGTAAAATGTCATTTCATTGCTGGGATAAACTGTTTGAGAAATAGCGGTTCTGGTTTTATAATTTGTTTTTTGCCAGCTATTGCCAAGCGGATCAATAAAAGCGGAGATTCCGGTATTTGCAGCTCGCAAAATGTAGCGGCGGGTTTCGATAGCTCGTAGTCGGCTCATTTCAAAATGTTGTTTGTAGCCGGGGGTATTTCCCCACCAGGCGTCGTTAGTAATAACACACATAAGTTGAGCGCCGTTTCTAACAAACTGCGAGAAGAGTTCCCCAAAAATAGATTCATAACAAATAGGAACGCCAATTTTAACATTGCCTTGCCGGGTAGTTGCCGTAAAAACTCTTTGTTTAGAATCAACGCCGAGCGAGCCGCTGATACCTCCCAAATTGATAGCTAATTTTTCAAGAAACCAAAAAATTTTAGGATAAGGCATTTTTTCTACTCCCGGAACCAACCTGCATTTATGATACAAAAAAATGGTATCTTGATTATATAAACACGAGGTGTTATAAAACTCTACGAAATCTCCGTCGGGGTACTCGCGAGCAACAGAAGAAGTTTTTGTGTTAAATACGGCTGCCGTAGATAACCCCAAAATCACGTTCAATTGTGGATTTTCTTGAAATATACTGTCGAAAATTTGAAATGAACGATGCGGATAGATATCCAAATGCAGGAGTTGTTCTTCGTTAAGCGTGTGAGGTAGAGCCGATTCTGAGCATACTAAGAGCGCAGTACGGAAAGTAAGGTACTCTGCAGCGGTTGCCATAATCAACTCAGCCAATTCCGAATTTTTTTTTTCGTACTGTTCTGCCCAGGGGTCAATGTTTTGCTGTACAATTACTGCTTCAATCCCGTTCTCTTTCTGTAGGGAGTGCGTTTTATAGATGGTAAAAGAAACCAATACAGGAGTTAATAGGGTTAATAATAAGATTATAAAAGTTTTTTTAACACGCCGGTGTCTCAGATTATAAACTAAAAAATTAACTGCTAAAATCCAAATAGTTCCTCCAAAAGTACCGGTAAATTCATACCATTGTACTATTTTCGGGTTTGCAGCAAAAATATTTCCCAAATTTAGCCATGGCCAATTAATTTGCCAATTCAGATGCAAATACTCCCAAGCACACCAGAAAGCAATGAAAGCTAATGCCAGGGTGGTTTCTGATAAGTTTGATTTTTTAACCCAATGCCATATCCCAAATACACAACTCATAAAAAGTGCATTAAGTACAATAGCCGCAATAGCGCCGGGTACCGTACTATTCCAAATCCACCAGGTTACTCCAATATTCCAAATTAAAAATGCAGGAAAAGAAACCCAAATACCTTGCCAAAATAAAATTCCTTTATTGCGCTTAAGAAGTTTGTCGCTTGCTGAATATAGCGGTACAAAAGCAATGAAAATAGTGAAAACAAAACCGTATGGATACCACGAAAGCCATAGCAATACGCCCGAAAGCAGCGAGAGGATAAATGGATTTTTTAGTTGTTTCATAGAATGGTTTTATGCTGCCAATTAACAATGCTTACAGAGGGTGGTAGTTGCCGGCTTACTACAGAAGTTAGATTACAAAATATTGGCTAATTGCTCTTTTATCTTTTCAGCTTCATCTTTCATCAAAACTACAATCTGTTGAATATTAAAGTCATTAGCTTTTGATCCGATTGTATTAATCTCTCTACTAATCTCTTGATTGATAAAGCCTAACTTCTTGCCTGCACTGTTTTCTTTCATCGTATCTATGAAATAGATGCAATGTTTATACAAACGAACTTTTTCTTCGGTAATATCTAACTTCTCAAGATAAAAAATCAGTTCTTGCTCTAAACGGTTAGGATCGTATTTTATAGGTATATTTTCAAGGTTTTCAATTAATTTTTTCTTTAGTTCTATAATTCGATTATTTTCAAAGGGGATGATTTTATCTATCATAGAACAAATTGATTTAATGCGAAGCATAAAATCTTCCGATAAAATCATACCTTCCGTTTCCCTGAAACGATTCACCTCATCACATGCATATTTTACACCTTCTACAAGACTATTCCACAAGTTTTCGGAGATATCTTCTTTTAGGGAGGAAATGATATCCGGCATACGGAGTATTTGTGCAAAAATATCGGTATTTACAGGATTATTGACCCATTTCGACAGTTCTGTAAATTTATCAAAATAAGCTTTTATCAAATTTTCATTAACAGCAACCGAGGGAGTATCTGTTTTTTCAATATAAATATTTACTTCAATTTTTCCGCGTTCTAACTCTTTGGTTATTAAAGATCTTATTTCATTTTCCTTCTCCTTTAACTGCGCTGATGCTCGGATAGTCAAGTCTAATTGCTTACTGTTTAATGATCTTATTTCGATAGCGATTATTTTACCTTCACTATTGACTGTGGCTTTTCCGAAACCGGTCATTGATTTTATCATAAATAACACTTTAAAGTTTAGAAGAACAAGAGTTTAATATTTGCCGTTACGTGTTCCAGAGATTTGAAATATTGAACTTTCACATACAAGCGTTCCTATTTACATGCCTGGCACGCTGTAATTGCCACCAAATTTACAATATCGTCTACAGAGCAACCGCGCGACAAGTCGTTAATAGGAGCAGCCATCCCTTGCATAATAGGTCCAATTGCTTCTGCGTCGGCGATACGTTGTACCAATTTATAGGCGATATTTCCTACTTCTAAAGTTGGAAATATTAAGACATTTGCATTTCCTGCAATTTCACTGTTGGGTGCTTTAGACTTTCCGATACTTGGCACAATAGCGGCGTCGGCTTGCAATTCGCCGTCAATTTTGAGATGAGGGGCCATTTGTTGGGCTATTTTGGTAGCGTTTACCACTTTGTCTACCATTTCATGTTGGGCTGATCCTTTTGTAGAGAAACTTAACAAAGCCACACGTGGTTCTATTTGTGCAATTGACTTTGCTGTTTGTGCCGTAGTTACTGCTATTTCAGCCAATTCACGCTCATTCGGGTTTGGGCAAGCTGCGCAGTCTGCCCAAACCATGATCCCGTTGTCGCCCCATTGAGGATTTTTCATTACCATAATGAAAGCCCCTGATACTACAGAAATATCGGGTAATGTTTTCACAATTTGAAATGCCGGACGCAGAACATCACCGGTTGAATTTAATGCTCCGGCCACCTCTCCGTCTACTTCTTTGTTTTTTATTAATAAGGTAGCCAAATATAAAGGGTTTTCTACCAGACGCATGGCTTCTTCTATGCGCATTCCTTTGGATTTACGAATTTCGCAAAGTAGTTCAGCATAAAATTCTTTTTTTAGATTATTAATAGGATCAATAATGACTGCATCTTTAATATGTTTTAAATCCCATTTTTCAGCTTTGGTATTGATATTTTCTTTATTGCCCAGGAGTAAAATCTTTGTAAGGCCTTCTTTAATTATTATGTCAGCAGCTTTCAGTGTTCTTTCTTCTTCCCCTTCGGGAAGTACCACAGTTTTATGAGCCCTTTTGGCACATGTTTTAATCTGGTCAATGAAATTTATATTACTCATGGGGGTATTTGGGATTTTTAATTTATATAAAACAGGTAAGATTTTTCGGCAAAAATAATCTTTTTAGCGACAAATTACTTGATTAACCACTCCAAAATCTCTACAGCATTAGTAGCAGCCCCTTTGCGGAGGTTATCCGCTACCACCCATAGATTTAGAGTTTTGGCCTGCGACTCATCACGGCGGATTCGTCCTACAAAGACCTCATTTTTTCCATGTGCAGTTAAAGGCATGGGGTATTCGTTCTGCATAGGGTTATCAATGAGTTTAATCCCTTGAGAGTTTTTAAGTAAATTTACAACTTCTTCTATTTCAAACTCTTTTTCAAATTCAGCGTTAATAGATTCGGAGTGTCCGCCAATTACGGGAACGCGCACTACAGTTGCCGTAATGTGAATTTGCGGGGCGCTTAAAATTTTTCGCGTTTCGGTTACTAATTTCATCTCTTCTGTAGTATAGCCGTTAGGTTCGAAAGTTCCGCCATGAGGAAAAAGATTCATATCAATTTGATGCGGATATGCTTTTTCACACGGTTTGCCTGCACGCTCCATCATAAGCTGGTTTAGCGCTTTCATGCCGGTTCCCGATACGGATTGGTACGTAGAAACTACAATTCTTTTTAATCCGAATTTTCGATGTAGTGGCGAAAGTGCCATAACCATTTGAATAGTAGAACAATTAGGATTTGCAATGATTTTATCTGTGGGTTTAATCATATCGCCGTTTATTTGCGGGACAACCAAAGGAATTTCATCAAAGTTTCTCCATGCCGAGGAGTTATCAATAACTACCGTTCCTGCTTTTGCAAATAGAGGTGCATAATGCAACGAAGCAGTACTACCGGCAGAAAAAAGTGCGAAATCGGGTACTGCGGCCATGGCACTCTCTACCGAAACTACAGGTAGTTCCTTGTTGGCTACTCTCATTTTCTTTCCAACAGACTTTTCCGAGGCTGCTAAAATAATTTCATTGTGGGCGAGATTATTCTCTTCTAATACTTTTAACATGATTGAGCCCACTAAACCGGTGGCTCCAATGACTGCAATTTTCATATACTAATCTAATTTGAGCACTGCCAAAAATGCCGATTGCGGCACCTCTACATTTCCGATTTGGCGCATCTTTTTCTTTCCTTTCTTTTGTTTTTCAAGGAGTTTGCGTTTTCGGGTAATGTCACCCCCGTAGCATTTGGCGGTAACGTCTTTTCGAACTGCTTTGATTGTTTCGCGGGCGATAATTTTAGTGCCGATGGCTGCCTGCACCGCAATATCAAATTGCTGTCTGGGGATAAGTTCACGCAGTTTTTCGCAAATTTTACGTCCAAACGGATAAGCATTATCCACGTGCGTGAGGGAAGAGAGCGCATCTACCGAGTCGCCGTTCAGGAGAATATCCAATTTTACCAACTTTGCCGGTTTATAATTGGAAATATGATAATCGAATGAGGCATATCCTTTTGAAATGCTTTTCAGTTTATCATAAAAATCAAAAATAATCTCGCCTAACGGTAAATCAAAGGTGAGTTCCACTCTGTTTGAAGCAATATATACTTGATTTATAAAGGTTCCGCGTTTGTCTAAACATAATTTCATAATGGGACCAATATAATCGGCTTTGCTGATAATTTGTGCGCGAATGTATGGTTCTTCCACATGGTCAATGTTGCTTGGCGGAGGCATTCCCGAAGGGTTATGCACCTCAATGAGTTCTTTTTTGGTAGTAATTACATTATAAGAAACGTTGGGTACCGTAGCAATCACATCCATATCAAATTCTCTGTCTAATCTTTCCTGAACGATCTCCATGTGCAGCAAACCCAAAAAACCACAGCGAAATCCAAACCCGAGCGCAGCGGAAGATTCCGGTACAAACGTCAGAGAAGCGTCGTTGAGTTGCAGTTTTTCCAATGAAGAACGCAGCTCTTCATAATCGTCGGCATCGGTTGGATAGATTCCGGCAAAGAGCATGGGCTTTACCTCTTCAAAACCTGAAATTGCTTTTTTACAAGGGCGTTCCACATGCGTAATAGTATCTCCCACACGCACTTCCAAAGAAGTTTTAATGCCGGAAATGATATAGCCCACCATCCCTGCCGTCATCACTTCGGAGGGTTCCTGTTTTAATTTTAAAAACCCTATTTCATCTGCATGATACTCTTTTTCCGTAGAGATAAATTTTACAAAATCATTTTTACAAAGGGTACCATTGTAAATTCTAAAATAAGCAATAATTCCCCGGTATGAATTAAATACAGAGTCAAAAATTAACGCTTCCAGTGGTGCGTCAGTATCCCCTTCCGGAGAAGGAATACGGTGAATAATAGCTTCTAAAATCTCTTCTATTCCCTGACCGGTTTTTCCGCTGGCTTCGATAATCTCTTCTCTTTTGCATCCCAGCAAATCCACAATTTGGTCTTTTACCTCTTCCGGCATGGCAGAAGGCATATCCATTTTATTGAGGATGGGAATAATCTCTAAATTATGGTCAATTGCTAAGTATAAATTTGAAATAGTTTGCGCCTGAACGCCTTGTGTAGCATCAATCAGTAAGAGTGCGCCTTCACAAGCGGCTATGGAACGGGAAACTTCGTAAGAAAAATCCACATGTCCGGGCGTATCAATCAAATTAAAAATATAGTCTGTGCCGTTGTAATTATAGTCCATGCGAATGGCATGACTTTTGATGGTAATCCCCCGTTCACGTTCCAAATCCATATTATCTAGCACCTGGTCCTGAAAATCGCGCTCGTTAATAGTGTGGGTATATTGAAGCAATCTGTCGGCTAAAGTACTCTTTCCGTGGTCTATGTGCGCAATGATACAAAAATTTCGGATATGTTTCATAATGGGCGCAAAAATAAAAAATTATGTTTATTTTTTTAGGTAATCTAAAATATTGAAAATAAATTTAATACAAAAAATTCTTTATCCACGTCTTACCAGATACAAGCATCTTCTTCCATCCATTTATTTTGTGCTCGGAGCGTCTGTTCAATTACGTCACGCACTGCTCCATAGCCACCATTTGCAAACGAAATATATTCAGCAATTTCCTTGATTTCCGTACATGCGTCTGCAGGGCAACACTTTAGACCACAAAGTTTCATTAGTTCATAATCAGGGATGTCATCCCCCATATAGAGAACTTTTTCCGGAGAGATTTTATTATTTTTGATATATTCCTGAAAACATGCTACCTTATCTGAAACATTAAGAAAAATTGTAATCCCCTTAAAATTTTGATACCGTAAACGCATAGATTCTCCAATGCCCCCTGAAATAATAGTAACTCGATATCCTTTTCTTAAAGCATACTGCATAGCATAGCCATCTTTTACATTGGTGGCACGCATCTGCTCTCCGTCGGGGAGTACCCAAATTTTCCCATCTGATAAAACTCCGTCAAAATCAAAGATAAAGGTAGCGATCTGCTTTAGTTTTTCTCTATAATTCTGCATACTAAGATATTTATAGTGGCAAAATTATGTTTTTTATTGAGAAAGTGATTAGAAAATTTAAGAAAAGGCTTTGTCAATGCATCAATCACTATCGTTAAGTTCTTTTGATTATTCATTCCATTATTTAACGACGAGCTTTTGCACAAACAACTGCCCTGTGCTTGTATCCATCATCTTCATAATATATACACCTGAAGAATAATTAGACACGGATATTGTATTTTTTCCTTCGCTTAAATTCTCAATTGCAATAAGATTGCCAAGTAAAGTATATACTTCCAACTTCATAGGTGATGCTGTAAGAATATCAACATAACTATTAGCAGGATTAGGAGCTAATTTTATGGCAGATCTATTGTAGTTTGAAATGCCCACTACATCATTGGCATTATCTAACAGTACAATTCTATTTTTTGTTTTGATGGTAGTTGAGCCTTTAAAAAGGCAAACTCCTTTAAGATTGACGAGAACTGTGGGTATGGCGTGATCTATATAATCAGCCTGAAAGTTATCGGTATAGACTACAGAGTCATAGTTAATTCCATTTTGTTTCAACCCATAATAGGTTCCCGTTTTAAAATTTCCGGTTTGAATAAAGTAGGCTCCGTTGATGGTAATTACTTTTGCCTGAATAGGGTTATCAGGTTTGTCATCCAACTGAGAAACCGAAATAGGGGTAGGTGACACATTTTGAAAATAATCATCCACATCACATGCATCGGTAGGTTTAAACTCTATCATTCCGTAGTAGTTGGTCAGGGTACCGCTGATATTTGTGATTCTATCACGGATAGCAATTTCTGTTTGAATTTTGCCTGTCGGGTCAAAAATCATTATAGCAGCCGTGCCGTCTTGAATATATTTCACATTATTGTTAGTTTGTTTTTGGGTAACTACAGCTTTTCCTGAGTACGTGTATACAGTTGTACCATCGGCTACTCCATTTATATAGGCAGGTGCTAATGCACGTAAAGCAGCCAGGGTACTCACTGTTTGCGGAAAATTATAAATGGCGATACCCACATTACTTTCATCCAAACCTGTTTTCCATGCTTTTGCTTTCAGCGTAGTTTGTGTAGATATTTGAATAGTGGTTGAATAGAGAGAGGAGGATTCTGTAGGATCGCTTCCATCTAATGTGTATCTGATAGTAGCACCGGCAGTAGCACAAGTAATGGTTACAGTTTGAGTAGAGACATAATTTCCGCTGCCCGGCGTAAAAGTTGGAGTTGCCACTTTTGTTGAAGAGCCTACATCCGTAATGCGTACATTATCCAGAAAAATACGACTCTCATTAGAAGTTGCGGAGGCGGTTGTTTTAAAAAACAAAGAGGTAGGTGCGGCTATTGCCGTAAATTGACAGGAGAACTCTATGAGATTTCCGGCTGTTACCGGCCAGCCTGTTTTGCCATTAACCGTAATTTCGGTAGATTGATCCCCGTAAGTTAAGAGAACTTTTGCGGTTTTAGCCGTTGCAGTAGGCCAGGCAATGGCGTTAAATTTAACTTCTATGGTTGATGCGCCGCCTATATTGATAACATCTGTAGGTAAGACACCTACTGCATTTGCCGTACCGAATTTTAGTTTTTGTCCTCCGGCATATATTTTATCACTGCCGGTGAATAAAAAGCCTGCGGGCATGGTGGCTGCTGATATGGCAGGCATTGTTGAACTTGAAGTATCCGAAGCGCCTCCCACACCGGAGAAATCGGAATGAAAAGGGAGGTTAATGCCGGATTGGCCGAATAAAGTATTCGAAAAGCCCAAGATTATCATTAGCGAAAGGGCTAAAATTTGTAAAAAAGAAATTTTTTTCATAATAGTATAATTTATTGATTATTAGGGTATGTCCAAATAGGGCGACAAATATATTTTTTTTTTACTTTCTTTTCATTTTTAAAAAACTTTTTATTTTTTTTTAATCTTAATTTAATTGTTTAAGCAACTTTTCCAGATATTCAAAGTGTCCTTTCGATATCTGTGTAAGAGGTAAGCGCAGATGGTATTCAATTTTGTGTTGCAGGGTTAAAAATGCTTTTACGCCTGCCGGGCTTCCCTCTTTAAAGCAAGCTTGAATAATATCTAAAAACTTGTCATGAATGGTTAGGGCATCTTTAAAATTATTTTCTTGTGCTAAATGAATCATCATTGCCATCTCACAAGGAAAAGCATTCCCAACCACGGAGATAAGACCATCGATACCTATAGCCATGAGTGGCAATGTAATAGCATCGTCGCCGGAAATAACTAAAAAATCTTTTGGTTTATGGTTTACAATATACATAATTTGATTCATCATTCCTGAGGCCTCTTTAATCCCGATTATATTTTTGTGTTCTGCCAGTTTTAAAGTAGTATCGGGTTCCAAATTGCACCCCGTACGGCTTCCTACATTGTATAAAATGATTGGTAATGGGGCCTGGTCCGCCAAAGTCTGGTAATGTTCAATCAGTCCGTTCTGTGTAGGCCTATTGTAGTAAGGCGTAACCGATAGAATCGCACTTATCCCTGAAAAATCGAAAGTTTTAAATTGCTGAAGAATATGGTGTGTACATGGGCCACCCATTCCCACCAGAACAGGCACCCGATTTTGATTAACCTGAATAATAGTGCGGACAATCTTATTTTTTTCCTCATCGGTAAGAGTGGGCGTTTCTCCAGTGGTCCCCAATATTACCAAGTAATCTATATTATTAATTATAAGACTATTAACTAATTTTTCTAAATTTGAATAATCCACTGCTCCGTTTTGCAAAAAAGGAGTCACCACAGCTATTCCTAATCCTTTAAATTGATTTATGTTATACATCTTCCTGAGAGTTTAAGTAAATAATTATGAATGGTTTTTAAAAGTTTAAGATAATCCATATCGGATTCATCATGGATATAGATATCGTATAAATTCTGCATATACTTATTAGCGCCAACCAAAAGTTTAGTTTTAGTAGTAGACAGAATGTAGCGTAACGGATCTACATTCTTTTTGGAGAAATCAATAAGTATATCAAAATCTTTATTTATAAAATCATGTAACTGAACAAAATCAGGTTTTCCGTACCAGTTCAAATTTCTATTGGAAAAGTAATCGGCTGATAATTGTGGTAAGCAATAGTAAGGGACCTTTTTTTCATCAATATACCCCAATAACCATACGGTTCGTTTATGAGACTGGAGGTTGGAAAACAAATTGTGTAATTCTTTATAAGAGTTTTCGTCAACTATTTGGCAAAGAATCCCGATAGATTGTACTTGTTCTAAAGATACCAATTTCTTTTCTCGAGAAGATTTATTTTTTTCCAGATGCTTTTTTAACAAGTACTTTTTAATCTGATTGATCATATTATATAACTTATAAAAACAGGTTTGTAAAAGTCTTCAAATATTGCATATTTCTTTGTTTTTTACTCCCTCACTATCTTTGCTCCCAAGGCATTTAGTCGTTCCACAATATTTTGATATCCTCTGTCAATTTGTTCAACATTTTGGATGACACTGGTGCCGTTGGCTGACAGAGATGCAATTAGCAATGCAACGCCTGCACGAATATCTGGAGAGACCATTTGGGTAGCACGAAGTTGTCTTTTATGGTTTAGGCCAATAACTGTAGCCCGATGCGGATCACATAAAATAATTTGCGCTCCCATACTTTGCAGGTGGTCAACAAAAAACAATCTGCTTTCAAACATTTTTTGGTGGATTAGCACGCTGCCTTTGGCTTGTACAGCGGTTACCAAGGCAATACTTATTAAATCCGGCGTAAAACCGGGCCACGGGGCATCGCTAATTGTCAGAATAGAGCCATCTATCGGTTGATCTATTTTGTAGTGATCCATCTGAGGAACTACAATATCGTCACCAACCTGTTGTACGTGTATACCTAATTTGGAAAAAGTATAAGGGATAATTCCCAAATATTGGCAAGCGCAGTTTTTAATGGTAATGGCAGAGCGATTGAGCGCAGCCATGCCTATAAAACTACCTATTTCAATCATATCAGGCAAAATGGTATGTTCACAGCCTTGCAAAGTCTCTACCCCTTCAATGGTTAATAAGTTTGAACCAATTCCGCTTATTTTGGCGCCCATTCTATTAAGCATGGAGCAAAGTTGTATTAAATAGGGTTCACATGCGGCATTAAAAATAGTAGTTTTTCCTTTTGCCAGCACGGAAGCCATCAGAATGTTTGCAGTGCCTGTTACAGAGGCTTCATTTAATAAGATATAATCACCGATCAATTTTTTTGCAGAAAGTTCAAAAATATTCTCCTTTTCAAGATGTTTAGAAGTGGCTCCTAATTTTGCAAATCCTTCAAAATGAGTAGTCAAAGGCCTTCTTCCAATTCTATCTCCTCCCGGAGTGGCCGCGTATGCTTTACCAAAACGTCCCAGCAATGGGCCGATAGTCATAATAGAAGCCCTCATTGTATTAGCCAATTGCATGAATTTGTGTGATTTAATAAAATCAAAATGAACTTCTTTGGCTTGAAATTGGCACTCGTGCTCAGAGAGTGACGTAACCTCAACACCCATAGATATAAGCAGATCAATCAGGCGCTGTACATCTAAAATTTTGGGGATATTTTTGATGATAATGGGTTCTTTCGTTAATAAGACAGCACAAATTACCTGCAAAGCCTCATTTTTTGCTCCCTGAGGAACAATTTCCCCTTTAAGTTTTTGCCCCCCTCTTATAATAAATTTTCCCATTTATTGTGTATATAAATAATTGAAATATAGATAATTACATGTATTTATGGCGTATATCCCTTTTTTCTCCATTGCCAACTTTCTATCATTACGAAGGCATCTTTTTTTAAGTAATCAATTACAGGTGCTAATGAATCATTATTTGGTTCAAAATCAAAATATAGAGTCCCTTTGACAAAAAAGTGCGTACTGTCGGTAAGCCAAAATTTGAAGGGTGTAGCCACATGTTTTCCTTCCAATTCATAGAGTCTTCCAAAAATTTGCGCATTTGGATCATTTACTGTTGAAAACTGAATATCATCGGTCATTCTTTGTTCTACGTGAAACATTACTTGTTCTTCTTCATTCCACATTAAATCGTGTAGATTCCGCTTCACGGGAAAACAGGTCATTTTAAAAACTGCCGATAGAGACGGGTAGTAAATATCAATCCAATAGATATTTTCTGCTTTTTTCCGGAAACTTAAGATGGCATGCCGGGAATAATCGAAAGTAAAAGGCAGAATGCTGTCCCACCGTTGATAAGTGGCTGCAGGCATTGTTAATCTAAAATAGCCTATTGGTTTTGGAATCGGAACTTCCTGTTTGTGGACACATGCTGTTAAGAAGTACAAGAGCAGAATAAATTTTAAAAGTGAGCATTGAGAGGAAGAAGTTGACAAAGTATTTTTCATATTTATCACGCTAAATGAGTATTATCGGAGTTTTTTTAGATATATTTGCTTTTGTTGGGAGAGGATATCGGGTGAGTTCAGTCCTTCAGGGTATTTTTTATAATCATTGCAGTTCCCATGCCGCCTCCAATACAAAGTGATGCTAATCCATAGGTTTTATTTTCAGTAATTAGTGCATGTGCTAAAGTAACCAAAATACGGTTTCCGGATGCGCCTATAGGATGTCCTAAAGCAATAGCACCCCCATAAATATTCGTTCGCTCCTGTAACCATTCTTTACTTACGCCGTGATTTCTTGTTAATTCATGAACAACGCCTAAGGATTGTGCTGCAAAAGCTTCATTAAGTTCCATTAAGTCTATATCTGAAAGTTTCATATTACTTTTTTGCAGGGCATTTTTAATGGCGGGCACGGGGCCTAACCCCATAATAGAGGGCTCTACACCCCCTTGGCCGGTAGCTATGATTTCCGCTAATGGCTGTAATTTCAGTTCTTTTACTTTTTCTTCAGAAGCAACCAGTACAAAGGATGCGCCGTCGTTTATTCCGGAAGCGTTGCCGGCAGTAACGGTACCCTCTTTTTTAAAAGCAGGTTTTAATGTTCCTAATTTTTCAAGGTTTGTAGCACGATTAGGATATTCATCGGTATCAAACACAATAGTTTCTTTTTTGGATATAATTTCAACAGGAACAATCTCTTTTGCAAATTTTCCGCTATCCACGGCTTTAATGGCTTTATTTTGAGAAAAAATCGCAAATTTGTCTTGCTCTTCTCTTGAAATATTAAATTTCTCTGCTATATTTTCAGCAGTAATTCCCATGTGATAACCCTCAAAGGCGTCTGTCAATCCGTCATTCACCATGTGGTCTACAGCCATAAAGTTTCCCATTTTTACGCCGTTTCTAAGAGATCCGCTCATTACAAATCCGGCATTTGACATTACTTCGGTACCTCCTGCCAAAACTAAATTAGCATCGCCAACCAAGATACTGTTGTAAGCAGTCATTACTGATTTTAAGCCACTACCACAAACCATATTAATGGCATAAGCCGGAACTTCTGCCGGAATTCCTGCTTTTATGGAGGCTTGCCGGATAATACCCTGCCCTTGTCCTGCATTCAGAATATTACCGCCGATCACTTCATCAATTTGACCAGGTTCTATTTTTGTTTCTATTAAAATGTTTTTGATCACTAAAGCCGCTAACTCGGCAGGTGAAAAATTGGATAATGCTCCAAACATTTTGCCAATGGGCGTACGTTTTGCTGATACGATGTAAACTTTTTTCATTATAAAAGATTTTATTATTTAAACATTCCTCAATTCTGAATTATGTCGGCAAAGGTATTGATTTTTGGTTAAAAAAACGTTGAGATGTAAATTTCGTAAAATTTTATTGTTTTAAATGATAAATGAAAAATTTCGCAGTAAAAAATGAGACAAAAAATATCTCAATGCTATTTGTCTTGATTCCAAAACCCCTGTAATTAATTTACAGTATAGTCATTTACAATATTTTAGCGGAGAGGGAGGGATTCGAACCCCCGGAGGCTTTCACCTCAACGGTTTTCAAGACCGCCGCAATCGACCACTCTGCCACCTCTCCGCCGCAAAAATACACTTATTT
>Ga0209628_10000418_pt1 | contig 25828 bp, 23 predicted proteins | sample TergutCu122P4_FD_187285 | JGI IMG/M metagenome (GOLD analysis project Ga0209628, IMG submission 187285) | Cubitermes ugandensis P4 segment gut microbial communities from Kakamega Forest, Kenya - Cu122 P4 (SPAdes) (version 2) | ecosystem: Host-associated > Arthropoda: Insects > Digestive system...
CCTGCCACGGTTGCAAGACAACGAGTAGTCAAGGAGTTAGCATGGCGGAAATTACCGCGAGCATGGTCAAGGAACTGCGCGAGAAAACCGACGCGCCGATGATGGAATGCAAAAAAGCCCTGTCGGAAGCCGACGGGGACATGGTCAGGGCCGAAGAAATCCTGCGGGTAAAACTGGGCAACAAGGCAACGAAGGCTGCCGCCCGCGTCACCGCCGAAGGCGTGGTGGCTGTCCATATTTCGAATGACGGCAAGCTGGGCGCGATCCTGGAAGGCAACTGCGAAACCGATTTTGTTGCCAAGAACGATGATTTCCTCGCGCTGGTCAAAAATGCCGCCATGCTGGCGGCGGACAAGGCTCCCGCCGATGTGGACGCGCTATCAAAGTTGCCGATGGGCGAAGGCACGGTGGAGTCGACCCGCGCCGCGCTGGTAGGCAGGATCGGCGAGAACATGACCTTGCGTCGTTTTGTGCGCGTCGAGGCCAAGGGCCAGCTTCATTTCTACATCCACGGTGGCGCGAAGGTCGGCGTGCTGCTCGATCTGGTGGGCGGCGACGCGCAATTGGGCAAGGATTTGTCCATGCACATTGCTGCTTCCAAGCCGAAAGCGCTGGATGCCAGTGGCGTGGATGCCGCCCTGATCGACAGCGAGCGTCGTATTGCCATCGAGAAGGCGCGTGAGACCGGCAAGCCTGAAAACATGCTGGAAAAAATCGCCGAAGGGTCGGTGCAGAAGTTTCTCAAGGAAATCACCCTGCTCAACCAGGTTTTCGTGAAGGCTGAAGACGGCAAGCAGACCGTGGAGCAGTTGCTGAAGGCGAAAGGCGCAACGGTCGCCGGCTATACGCTTTACGTGGTCGGTGAAGGCATCGAGAAGAAGACCCTCGATTTCGCCGCCGAAGTCGCGCAACAGGCCGCCGCTGCTGCCGCCGCGCAAAAGCAGTAATAAACAAGGATCTACCCGCCCATGTCTGCCGCCGCGCCAGCCTATTCCCGCATCCTGCTCAAACTTTCGGGTGAAGCCCTGATGGGGGAGGACAGCTACGGCATCAATGAAGCCGTGGTGTCGCGCATCGTCTCGGAAATTGCCGAAGTCTCCAGTCTGGGCGTGCAGATCGGCGTCGTGATCGGGGGCGGCAACATCTTTCGCGGCATGGCGGGCGCGGCCAGTGGCATGGATCGCGCCACGGCCGACTATATGGGCATGCTTGGCACGGTGATGAACGCAATGGCGCTCGCAGATGCGATGCGCCGCGCGAACCTGCCTGCCCGCGTGCAATCGGCGCTACGGATCGACCAGGTGGTCGAGCCTTACGTCAGGGATCGCGCCATTCGTCATCTCGAAACGGGGCGGGTAGTCATCTTCGCCGCAGGCACGGGCAATCCGTTCTTCACGACCGATACCGCCGCCGCCTTGCGCGGCACCGAAATCGGCGCGCAGATCGTGCTCAAGGCCACCAAGGTGGATGGCATCTACACGGCCGATCCCAAGAAAGATCCTTCAGCGCGGCGATTCGCGCGCATCAGTTTCGATGAAGCCATTGTCCGCAATCTGGCCGTGCTCGACGCGACCGCGTTCGCGCTGTGCCGTGACCAGAAGCTGCCGATCAACGTTTTTTCGATCTTCAAACCCGGAGCCTTGCGCCGTGTCATCATGGGCGAGGACGAAGGTACGCTGGTTCATTCCTGATGGTTCATTTCTGAGGTTTCCGCGATGATTTCCGAACTCAAGAAAACGATCGAACACAAGATGCAGAAGTCGGTCGAGGCGCTCAAGAACGATCTCATCAAAATACGCACGGGCCGCGCCCATACGGGTCTGCTCGATCACATTCATGTGGAGTATTACGGCAACATGGTTCCGATCAATCAGGTGGCCAATGTCACCCTGATTGATGCCCGCACCATCGGCGTGCAGCCGTGGGAAAAGCCGATGGTGGCGAAAGTGGAAAGGGCGATCCGGGACTCCGACATCGGGGTGAATCCCGTCAATATGGGCGAAATCATCCGGGTGCCGATGCCGCCGCTGACCGAAGAGCGTCGCCGCGAACTCACCAAGGTCGTCAAGCACGAAGGCGAAGCCGCCAAGATCGCCGTGCGCAACCTGCGGCGCGATGCCAACCAGCATCTGAAGGACGGGGTCAAGGACAAGACCATTTCGGAAGACGAAGAACGGCGGGCCGAGGAAAACATCCAGAAGCTCACCGACCACTATGTGGCCGAGATCGACAAGCTGCTTGCCCAGAAAGAACAGGAACTGATGCAGATCTGATCTGCCGGACAATCCCGGTCTCAATCGGGTCGTGCGAGGAGAATCTCCGATGGCTGATCCAGCCTTCAGCAGTTCCACCATGGCTGTGCCTGACCTGAACAAGGTGCCGCGGCATGTCGCCATCATCATGGATGGCAATGGACGCTGGGCGCGCAAACGTTTTTTGCCCAGGGTGGCCGGCCACTCTCGTGGGGTGGAAGCGGTGCGCGGGATCATCCGCGCCGCAATCGAGCGAGGGGTCGAATATCTGACCCTGTTTGCGTTCAGTTCCGAAAACTGGCGGCGACCCGCCGACGAAGTTTCTTTCCTGATGCAGTTGTTCATCAAGTCGCTGCAAAAGGAAGTCCGGCGGCTACACGAGAACGGCATCCGCTTTCGCGTCATCGGCGATCGTTCGCGCTTCGAACCGATGCTGGTCCAGGCCATCGTGGCCGCCGAGGAACTCACCGCCGAAAACACCCGCCTGCATTTGACCATCGCCGCCAACTACGGCGGACGTTGGGACGTGCTTTCGGCGGTCAATCGCGTGCTCGCCCGGCAGCCGGGGTTGACCGAGATGAGCGAAGAAATGATCAACGCCGAACTGTCGATGAACTTCGCGCCGGAACCCGACCTCTTCATCCGTACCGGAGGCGAGCAGCGAATCAGCAATTTTCTGCTCTGGCAACTGGCCTACACGGAGTTTTTCTTTACCGATGCCTTGTGGCCGGATTTCGATAAAAAGAAGCTCGATCAGGCCATTGTTTCCTACCAGGAACGTGAGCGCCGTTTCGGACGCACCAGTGAACAACTGGTCGCTACCGGAGGAGTGTGAAGTGGGGCGACATGCTTAAGACACGCATCATTACGGCAACGGTGTTGCTGGCAGGGTTGCTGGCGGCGCTGTTTTTTCTTCCGCCGCTGCCCTGGGTCATTTTGTGCGCGTCGATTTGCACGCTCATGGGCTGGGAGTGGGGCGGGCTTGCGGGATGGGGCAGAAAGGCGCGGATCGTTTATGGCGTCATTTTGGGGGGCCTCTGCCTGATGCCCGGGTTTTTTCAGCAGTTCCCGGATTTTTTACAGGGAACGCTACAGGGGGCGTATCTCTCGCTCTTTTTATTCGCAGGATTCTTCTGGTTGCTGCTCGCGCCATTCTGGCTGTGGCGAAAGCAACCCTTGCGCAACGGGATGATGGCGTTGACCGGAATCATCGTGCTGGTGCCATCTACGCTGGTTTTCATTGCATTACAAATTTTCTCCGGTCCCTGGGTGTTGCTCATGGTCTGCGCGCTGGTCTGGGTGGCCGACATTGCGGCCTATTTTTCCGGACGAACGTTCGGCGGCAAAAAGCTTGCGCCCAACATCAGTCCGGGCAAGACGTGGACAGGTGCGATCGGTGCGGTGATCGGCGTTCTGATATATGGAAATGTAATATTGTTTGTGAAGGCGCATGACAAGACTGCCGGACTTGAAATGCAGGAGTTGTTGTTGCTTCAACTGGTGTTTATCGTCCTGGCTGCCGTGAGCATCGTTGGAGATCTCTTTGAGTCGTTGCTCAAGCGTAAGGCGGGCGTGAAAGACAGCAGCAACCTTCTGCCAGGGCATGGCGGCATTCTCGACCGGGTGGACAGCCTGACTTCGACCCTGGCGTTGATAGGTTTTATTGTTTGCCTGGAGACGGTGGCGTTTTCTCTTCCTGTTTCTGGTCATCCTTGAAATCCGTGGCATTCCCCCGTCAAATCACCATTCTCGGCGCGACCGGCTCGATTGGCGCGAGCACGCTCGATGTCATCTCCCATCACCCGGAACGCTATTCGATTTTTGCCCTGACGGCGGATCGTGCGGCGGGTCGCCTTGCTGAACTGTGTGTGCGGTTTTCTCCGCGTTACGCAGTCATGGCAGACAGGGAAGCAGCGAAGGAATTGAGGGGGTTGTTGCAGGCCGGGGGTTGCGCAACCACAGTGCTCGAAGGCAGGCAAGCCCTGTGCGAGGTGGCATGCGCCCCCGAGGTCGATGTAGTGATGGCGGCCATCGTGGGCGCGGCGGGACTTGAACCGACGCTGGCTGCCGTGCGCGCAGGCAAGAGAGTGTTGTTGGCCAACAAGGAAGCCCTGGTGATGTCCGGCCAGCTTTTCATGGACGCGGTAGAGGCGTCTGGTTGCTGCCTGCTTCCTATCGACAGCGAGCACAATGCAATATTTCAGTCCTTGCCCGGAGATTTTCGGCGTCATCCGGAAGCGGCCGGAATACGGCGCATTCTGCTTACGGCCTCGGGCGGGCCGTTCCGACATGCCTCGGCTGAAAAGCTGGAAACGGTCACGCCGGAAGAGGCGTGCGCTCACCCGCTCTGGTCAATGGGACGTAAAATCTCGGTCGATTCTGCGACCATGATGAACAAGGGACTGGAGGTGATCGAGGCGCACTGGCTGTTCGGCGTGGCTTCCGAGAGAATCGAGGTGGTCATCCATCCGCAGGGCATCATCCACTCGATGGTCGATTACATTGACGGTTCGGTTCTGGCCCAGCTCGGCAATCCCGACATGCGCATCCCGATTGCCAATGCCCTGGCCTGGCCGGAACGGATTGTTTCGGGCGCCAACGCGCTCGACCTTTTTGAGATTGCTGCGTTGAGTTTCGAGCGTCCCGATGTCAAACGGTTTCCCTGTCTTTCCCTGGCTTACCAAGCGCTGGAAGCGGGCGGCGTGATGCCTGCTGCGCTCAATGCGGCCAATGAAGAGGCCGTGGCGGCTTTCCTGGATGGCCGGTTGGGATTTCGCCGCATCGCCGATGTGATCGAGGCGACGCTGGAACGCAATGAATGGGCGGATGCCGAAACGCTGGAGGCGGTGCTGGAGGCTGACGCGCGCGCGCGCGGCTTTGCCCGCGAAGAGATCCGCAAACGAGGTGCGGCATGAGTTTTTTTGTAGATTACATCCTTCTATTTGTTGCGGTCCTCGGGGATTTGATACAGATTTTTGTCAATTACATCATCCCGTTTATCGTCGCCCTCGGGGTGCTGATACTGATCCATGAACTGGGGCATTACCTGGTTGCGCGCTGGTGCGGGGTCAAGGTTTTGCGGTTCTCGATCGGCTTTGGGCGGCCGTTGCTGAAATATCGGGGAACGAGTGAAACCGAGTGGGCGCTGGCGGCCTTTCCGCTCGGCGGTTACGTCAAGATGCTTGGCGAAGGCGACGATGAGGTCGAAGAACATGAATCGCATCGGGCCTTCAACCGTCAGCCGGTGAGGCGGCGTTTTGCCATTGTGGCTGCCGGGCCGATTGCCAACCTGTTGCTGGCCGTCGTTTTGTACTGGGGACTGTACGTGGGCGGCAGCGATGAGTTGCGCCCCCTGATTGCGCCGACCGAGATGGAGGTCAGTCTGGCGCGCGATGCGGGCGTGCGCGATGGCGACCTGGTGTTGAGCGTCAATGGCGACGAAGTCAAGAGTTGGCAGGATTTGCGATGGGCGTTGCTGCGCCATGTGATCGACCGCGATGAGGTTCGCCTGATGGTGCGCACGCGTTCGGGGGACGATGCCGTCAGGGTTCTTGATCTGCGCAATTTTTCCATTGATGACATAGGGAAAGAAGATCCGGTTTCTCTTATGGGCTTGCGGCCGACTTCGGTTCCTGCGCTCATCGAGCACGTGGAGGAAGACGGCGCGGCGGCCAAGGCCGGTTTGCTCGAGGGCGACGAGATCGTTGCCATTGATGACAAGGCGGTGAGCGTCATTCACGAAGTCGTTGAAATCGTGCGCGCCTCGCCTGGGCAGACGCGGAAGATTACCGTGCTCCGGGGAGAGGAAGAACGGACGTTTTCTGTCGCTGTGGACGAAAAACAGATCAAGGATGGCGTGACGATCGGCATCATCGGCGTGCGTTTCGATACTTCGGCCCTGTTTGCCAGAGTGAGCTACGGGCCGTTCGATGCCCTGGCGCATGCCGTTCGTCTGACCTGGGAAACCAGCGCGTTGACCCTGAAGTCCATTGGTCAGATGATCGTTGGCAATATTTCGCTGAAGAACGTTTCCGGGCCAATCGCGATTGCCGACTTTGCCGGAAAATCAGCCCAGCACGGGTTGGCGGCCTTCATCCGTTTTCTGGCGTTCATCAGCATCAGTCTCGGGATTTTGAATTTGCTGCCCATCCCTGTGCTCGACGGCGGACATTTACTGTATTATGCGGTAGAGTTTATCAAGGGCAGCGCGCTTTCTGATCGTGTCGTGGAGCTTGGCCAGAAAATTGGCATAGCAATCCTCTTCATGCTGATGGCGTTTGCTCTTTATAATGACATTAACAGCCGTCTTGTCTTCTGAAAATCTGCATGATTTACAAACGCCTTGCCGGGCTGATTGCGGCCCTCTTTGTTTCCTTGCCGGTTCTGGCATTTCAACCGTTCGTGGTCAAGGATATTCGGGTGGAAGGTCTGCAACGCACTGAGGCGGGGACCGTATTCAATTATCTGCCCGTGAAAGTGGGCGATATGTTTGACGAGGCCCGGGCGAGCGAGGCGATACGCGCGCTCTTCAATACCGGGTTTTTCCGGGATGTGCGCATCGAAACCGACCGTGATGTGCTGGTCGTCGTGGTTGATGAGCGCCCGGCCATTGCGAAGATTGATTTCGTCGGCGTCAAGGATCTCGATGTCGACGCGCTCAGAAAAGGGTTGCGCGAAGTCGATCTGGCCGAATCCCGCACTTTCGATCGCGCGCTTGTCGATCGCGCCGAACAGGAAATCAAGCGTCAATACCTTGCGCGCGGCAAGTACGCTGCAACCGTCACGACCACGGTGACTCCGCTCGAGCGCAACCGCGTCGGCATTACCTTCAACGTCGATGAAGGCGACGTTGCCCGTATTCAGCAAATCAAAATCATCGGCGCAAAGACATTCAAGGAAAGTTCCCTGCTCGATTTCTTCGAACTTTCCACGTCGGGCTGGTTTACCTGGTACACCAAGCGTGACCGGTATTCGCGCCAGAAACTCGCCGCTGACCTTGAACGTCTGCGTTCTCATTATCTCGATCGCGGGTATCTCGATTTCAATATCGAATCCACCCAGGTTTCGATTACGCCGGATAAAAGGGGTATCTACATTACGATCAGTCTTTCCGAAGGCGAACGTTACACGGTGACCGGCGTGCGTTACGCAGGCAACCTGACGCTGCCCGAAGAGGAATACCTGAAACTCACGACGATTCGGCCCGGTCAGATTTTTTCGCGCGAGCGCCTGACCGAAACCACCAAGGCCATCACCGACCGCCTGGGCAATGAGGGCTATGCGTTCGCCAACGTCAATGCCGCGCCCGAAGTGGATGAACAAAAACACGAAGTCGCCTTTACCATTTACGTCGATCCGGGCCGCAAGGTGTATGTGCGGCGCATCAATGTGCAGGGCAATACCAAGACCCAGGATGAAATCATCCGCCGCGAAGTTCGGCAGATGGAAAGCGCCTGGTACGACGGCGCGGCGATCAACCGCTCGCGTGATCGCATCGACAGGATCGGCTTTTTCGACGAGGTGACGGTTGAAACGCCGCCCGTGCCGGAAGTGACCGATCAGGTCGATGTCAACTTCACGGTCAAGGAACGGCGTACCGGCAGCCTGACGCTTGGGGCGGGCTATTCCTCTGCCGAAAAGGTCGTGCTCAATGCGTCGATCTCGGAGCGCAATCTTTTTGGCACCGGCAAGAATGCGGTGCTTGCCGTTGATACGTCCAGGTCTTACCGCACCTTGTCGTTGTCCCTGACCGACCCGTACTTCACCGTCAATGGCGTGAGCCTTGGGGGGGATGTTTATTACCGCACGTACGATCCGGCAAAGACCCTGTCGGTATCGCCCTACAAGATGGTTTCGGCGGGCACCGGCCTGCGCATGGGCTATCCGATTGCCGAGGACGACAGCATCAGCTTCGGCTTGGGTTTCGACCGCACCAAGATCACCACGTTTGAGAACAGCTACAGCCGGTACAAGGAGTTCTGTAAGGATTACGGCTGCAAAGGGCCGGAGGGGGAGTCCAAAGGCATCGGCGAAGTCAGTGTCAACAGCGTGACGTTGAACATGGGCTGGGGGCGTGATACCCGCAACAGCTATCTCTACCCGACCAAGGGGAATTACCAGCGCATCTACGGTGAAGTCACCACTGCACCGGGGGATCTTCGCTTTGCCAGGGCCACTTACCAGTTCCAGCACTGGATTCCGGTTGGCCGCAGTTCTGCCCTGATGTTCAACACCGAGTTTGGCTGGGGCCAGGGTTACGGTAAAAAACAGATGCCGTTCTGGAAGAATTTCTATGTGGGCGGCATCGGCTCGGTGCGCGGCTACGAAGCGTATTCGATCGGCCCGAGGGATAACAAGGACGACGCCATTGGCGGCACGCGCAAATTCGTTGCCAATCTCGAATTCTTCTTCCCGATGCCCGGCTCGGGGAGTGACCGCTCATTCCGCTTCTCGACCTTCGTCGATGCAGGCAATGCTTGGGGGGGGGAAGACAAGACCATACCGGAAGAACAACGTATCAAGGCCCGTGATTTGCGTTACAGTGCTGGTTTGGCCTTGACGTGGAATGCTCCGATCGGCCCGCTCAAGTTCAGTCTGGGTTATCCGCTGAGAAAGAAAGACGGCGATAGAACCCGACCCTTCGACTTTGTGCTCGGCGCTACATTCTGATGTGCGCCGTGTTGTATTAGAAACGTCTCACCTGGAGAAATTTGTGAAAATTCGTGCTCTTCCCGTGCTTGCCTTGGTTCTGATGGGGTTTTCCCAGTTGGCGCCTGCGGATACCACCACCAAATTCGGTTTTGTCAATTCCGAACGCGTCATGCGTGAGGCTGCGCCGGCCGTGCGCGCGCAGCAACGCATCGAAAAGGAATTTTCCAAGCGTGACCAGGATTTGCAGCGCATGGCCAAGGATCTGGAGTCTCTCCAGAAAGATCTGGAAAATGAGAACTCGAAGATGAGCGCTTCCGAGCGTCAGGCAAAAGAGCGTTCTTTCAATGATATCAATCGGGAATTCCAGCGTAAGCAACGGGAGTTTCGCGAAGACCTCAACCAGCGCCGCAACGAGGAACTGGCTGCGATCATTGAAAAAACCAATCAGGTCATCAAGCAGATCGCCGAGGCCGAGAAATACGATCTCATCTTTCAGGATGTCGTGTATGCCAACCCGCGTATCGACATCACGGATAGGGTGCTCAAGGCGCTGGCCGACCTCAAGTAAAGTTTCCTGATCAGCAATGCCACGAATCGACGCATTGGTTGCCCGGCTCGGGGGCGAGCTGTTTGGGGATGGCAGCGTGGAAATCAGCCGGGTTGCCACGCTCGAACAGGCGGGCGAGGGCGATCTGGCGTTTCTTGCCAACCCGAAATACCAGGGCCAACTGAAAACCAGCCGTGCAGCAGCCTTCATCGTCAAACCCGCGCATCGTGACGCGGCGGGAGACGATCGGCCATGCATCGTGACGGGTGACCCTTACCTTTATTTCGCGCGCGTCTCCCGGCTCTTCAATCCCTTGCCGCCGGTCGTTCCCGGCGTGCACCCGTTGGCGTCGGTACGTTGCGCGATACCGGCGACGGTAGCGGTCGATGCCGGGGCCGTGGTGGAGGAGGGGGCGGAAATCGGCGAGGGGGCGCTGATCGGCGCCAATTGCTACGTCGGGCGCTACGTCCGCATCGGGCGCGGCACGCGGCTGGCGCCCAACGTCACGATCTATGCCGGTTGTGTGCTTGGCGAGGACTGCATCATCCATGCGGGCGCGGTGATCGGCGCGGATGGCTTCGGTTTCGCGCGGGAAGCCGACGGCCGTTGGCTCAAGATCCCGCAGACAGGCCGGGTCGTGATCGGCAACGACGTGGAAATCGGTTCCAACACTTCGATCGACCGCGGCGCGCTGGAAGATACCGTGATCGGCGACGGCGTCAAGATCGACAATCAGATTCAGGTCGGTCACAACGTGCAGATCGGCGAGCATACCGCCGTGGCGGGCAGCACCGGCATTGCGGGCAGCGCAAGGATTGGCGCGCGTTGCATGATCGGCGGCGGGGTCGGTATCGGCGGGCATCTTGCCATTGCGGACGACGTGACGATCACCGCGCGTACCGAAGTCATGAAATCCATCCCGACGGCGGGCGTCTATGGCGGCTGTCTGCCACAGCAGCCTCACGCCGATTGGGTCAAAAATTTTGCCCACCTTCGTCATCTCGACGCGCTTGCGAAAAAAGTGCGTCTTCTCGAACAACGCCTGGAGCAACAGGAAAAAGCCAAGGAAACACTCTGAAATCATGGTCATGGATATCAACGAAATTCTCCGCTACCTGCCGCATCGCTACCCGTTTCTGCTGGTCGACCGTGTGCTGGAAATTCAGGAAAACCGCCTCCTCGCGATCAAGAACGTCACGATGAATGAGCCGTTCTTTACGGGTCATTTTCCCCATCGGCCGGTCATGCCGGGGGTGCTCATCGTCGAGGCGCTGGCCCAGGCGGCCGCGTTGATGTCGTGCAAGCTTGCGAATGTCGTTCCAAACGAAGACACATTGCTTCTGTTTGCCGGTATCGACAAGGCGCGCTTCAAGCGTCAGGTCGTGCCCGGCGACCAACTGCTGTTCGATGTCTCCATGCTGCAAAACAAGCGCGGCATCTACAAATACAAAGGCATTGCCACCGTTGATGGCGAACTGGCCGCCGAGGCTGAATTCATGTGTGTTTTCAGGGTCTGAACCATGATCCATCCGACAGCCATTGTTCATCCTGGCGCGAAAATTGGTGACGGGGTTGAGATCGGGCCATACTCGGTCATTGGTGAACACGTCGAGATCGGCGAGGGCACCTGGATCGGGCCGCATGTCGTGCTCGAAGGCCATACCCGCGTCGGGCGCGAAAACAGGATTTTCCAGTTCAGTTCGCTTGGCGGGACCCCGCAGGACAAAAAATATGCCGGCGAGCCTACCCGGCTCGAAATCGGCGACCGCAACACCATTCGCGAGTACTGCACCTTCAGTACCGGTACGGTTCAGGATGACGGCGTCACCCGTATTGGAGATGACAACTGGATCATGGCTTACGTGCACATCGCGCACGATTGCCAAGTCGGCAACAATACCGTTTTTGCCAATGGCGCTTCGCTTGCCGGGCATGCCCATGTAGGCGATTGGGCCATTCTCGGCGGTTTCAGCGGCGTCCACCAGTTCGTCCGCGTCGGAGCGCACAGTTTTATCGGCGCGTTTGCCCTGTTGCTTCAGGATCTACCCCCCTACGTCACTGTGGGCGGCAGTCCTGCCGAGCCGCATGGCATCAACAGCGAGGGACTGCGCCGCCGGGGTTTTTCAGCCGAGGCGATTGCTGCGATCAAGCGGGCTTATCGCATCCTTTACCGGAAAAACCTGACTCTCGCGGAGGCGCGCGAACAAATCATTGCGCTGGCCGTCGATTACGCTGAAGTTCAACCATTTGCCGATTTCATCGGTGTAACGGGGCGCGGATTGGTACGCTGATATGACTCCCACGATTGCCATGGTAGCCGGGGAAGCTTCCGGCGATTTGCTGGCTGCCCACCTGATTCGCGCCATTCGCGCCCATCTGCCCAAGGCGCGTTTTTACGGCATTGGCGGCCCGAAAATGCAGGCCGAAGGTTTTGATGCGCTCTGGCCTTCCGAGTTGCTCTCGGTCAACGGCTACACGGAGGCAATCGGCCGCTACAGTGCGCTGGCCAGCATTCGTCGCAAACTGTTGAAAGACATCCGGCGCACGCGTCCCGACGTGTTCATCGGAGTCGACGCGCCTGATTTCAACCTCTGGCTCGAAGGCAAGGTCAAGGCGAGCGGTATCCCGGCCATCCATTTCGTCAGCCCCTCGATCTGGGCCTGGCGCGGCAGGCGGATCAAGGGCATTGCGCGTTCGGTGACGCATATGCTGTGCATGTTCCCGTTCGAGATGCCGATTTACGAGCGCGCGGGCATTCCCGCGACCTACGTCGGGCATCCGCTTGCAGATGAACTGCCGATGGAGCCGAACCGGCAGGCGGCGCGTGAACGGCTGGATTTGCCGCTCGATGCGTCGATCGTGGCGCTGCTGCCCGGCAGCCGACAGTCGGAAGTCACCAATCTGGCCGACTACTTCATTGCTGCGGCGGAAGTCATTTCGCATCGGCGGCCGGGAACCATTTTTCTCGTGCCACTGGCCACCCGCGAGACGCGGGAGATCTTTGCCGAAGTCCTGTACCGGCGGGGCTCCGCCGAAGATATGTCGATGCGCCTGCTGTTTGGTCACGCGGTCGATGCGATGACCGCCGCCGACGTAGTGCTCGTCGCCAGCGGCACGGCCTGCCTTGAAGCCGCGCTGCTCAAGCGCCCGATGGTGATCTGCTATCGCATGGGCAAGTGGCAGTATCGCTTGATCAAACGCATGGCCTATCTGCCCTGGGTCGGGTTGCCCAACATCCTGCTCAATGAGCTCGTGGTTCCCGAACTGCTCCAGGATGACGCGTCTCCCGAACATATGGCCAATGCCGTTGAAAAATGGCTCGATGATGCCGACGGTTGTATCGCGCTCGCTGACCGCTTCACTGCCCTGCACCATGAACTGCGCCAGGGAACGGCAGAGCGGGCGGCCAGAGTCATCCTGCCTTATTTGCGTGATTCTGCATCTGCGCGGGAAGCAGAGGCGTCCTGAAACAGGCATGGCCGAGTTGAGAATCTGTGGAGTCGATGAGGCTGGACGAGGCCCCTTGTGCGGGCCGGTGGTGGCTGCCGCCGTCATTCTCGACCCGACGCAGCCCATCGAAGGTCTGGCCGATTCCAAGAAGCTGACGGCGCGTTCACGTGAACATCTGGCAGCTTTGATCCGGCAACGGGCGCTCGCCTGGAGCGTGGCCGAAGCCACGGTGGAAGAAATCGACCGTTTGAACATCCTGCAGGCCAGCCTGCTGGCGATGCAACGCGCGATCGAGGCGCTCGCCGTCACGCCTGACGAAGTGCGGGTCGACGGCAATCACTGCCCGGATATTTCCCTGCCTGTACGAGCCATTGTTGGTGGCGATGCGCTGGAAGCGGCGATTTCCGCTGCCTCCATCCTCGCCAAGACTGCGCGTGACGCGCAGATGATCGAACTGGATCGCCTTCATCCCCAGTTTGGCCTTGCGCGCCACAAGGGTTATCCGACGGCCGCGCATCTTGAAGCCATTCGTCGGTATGGCGTTGCGGATTTCTATCGCAGGAGCTTTGCGCCCGTGCGTTGCATTCTTGCCAATCCGCCGCTACAGGCGGCTGAAAAATCATCTGAAAAATACGGGAGAGCACCGTGAACTTCCATCATCTTGCGCTTTTCCTGCATATCACAGGTATCACGCTCTGGGTCGGCGGCGTGGTCTTTCTTCGTTTCTGTCTCGTTTTCCCGGCGTTGGGCACTGCGCAGTGGGCAGAAGCGCTCAAGAAATTTTTTCCGCTCTCGTGGATTTCGATTGTGCTCATCGTCATCTCCGGCGGTTACGCGCTGGCGGTGACCGGTCATGCAAACGCGCCGCGGGCCTGGTTGCTGATGTCGATTCTCGGCACGGTGATGATTGTCATCTACGCTTCGCTCTGGTTTGCGCCCTGGAGGGAATTGCGCGCTGCCCTGGCGCGGGGAGAGTTGGCGCAGGTGCAGGCGCAAGCCGCCGTGCGGCGCATCAACAAGCGGCTGGACATTACGCTCGTGCTTGCCGTGTTGACGGCGACAACAGCCACATTTGGGTTGGCCGTGTAATAGGAGGGGCGCGATGATGGCGTCGCAGCTTACCTTCACCCATCTCACTTCGCGTGACAATCCCCGGCTCAAACTGCTTGCGTCGCTCGCCTCAAACCCGCGCGAGCGCCGTGAACACGGCCAAACGCTGCTCGATGGCCCGCATTTGCTCGATTGCGCTCTTGATGCGGGCGTTGCCTTGCTCGACGTCTGCGTGTCGAAAAGCGGATCTGAAAATCCCGAAATTCTTGCCTTGCTCGCTCGGTTACCTGTCGGAGAGTCTCCGATTTGTGTGCCCGATGCGCTTTTTGCCCATTTGAGTCCGGTTGATACGCCCACGGGCGTTCTTGCGCGCATTGCGTTGCCGTTGCCCGATGCGCAGGAGGCGCTGGAACGGGAAACGCTCATCGTGCTCGACGCGATTCAGGACCCCGGCAATCTGGGTTCGATCCTGCGTACTGCCGCGGCAGCAGGCATTCGTCTGGCGTGGCTCACGCCCGGCTGCGCGCAGGCCTGGTCGCCCAGGGCGCTACGCTCTGGAATGGGCGCGCATTTTTGTTTGCGCATTCGCGAGCGGGTCGACGCGCTTGCAGGGTTTGCCGCATATCAGGGCAAGGTTGTGGCGGCAGGCACAGGGGAAAAGTCCCGGAACTTGTTTGATGCCGACCTGCGCGGTCCCGTAGCCTGGCTTTTCGGGGCCGAGGGGCTGGGGGTCTCTTCTGCGCTTCTTACGCGCGCCGATGAGATTATGTGCATTCCGATGATGGAGGGCATCGAGTCGCTGAATGTCGGCGCAGCGGCGGCGGTGTGCCTGTTCGAGCAAATGCGTCAGCGTAAAGTGTCTCCATGACCGACTCCTCTCTCCGTTTCGGTCTGACCGAAACCTCCCTTGGGTGGATGCTCGTTGCTGCCAGTGGACGCGGCGTTTGTGCCATCTTCCTGGGGGACGATCCTGAATTTCTGATTCAGATGCTCCACAAACGCTTTCCGGGGGCGGAGGTTTTTCCTGCTGCCAGCGGTGATGCCGGTTTTGCGCGGCTGCTGGACGATGTGGTCCGACTCGCCGAGCATCCGGGAACGCGCTTCGAATACCCGCTCGATATTCGTGGAACCGCCTTCCAGCAACGCGTCTGGCAAGCGTTGTGTGAAATTCCGCCGGGAAAAACCGCCAGTTACGCGGAAATCGCCCGGCGCATCGGCGCCCCTCGCGCCGCCCGCGCCGTTGCCAATGCCTGCGGGGCCAATCCGGTTGCTATCGTTGTTCCCTGCCATCGCGTCGTGCACGGTGACGGTAGCTTGTCCGGTTACCGCTGGGGTATCGGGCGCAAGCGGATTTTGCTGGAAAGGGAAGCTAAAATGGATATTATATATACAATTAATCAAAATAAGTATTCAGGTTAAGTTGTCAAGATATTTTTCAGTGATAAACTCCCCTTTCCTGAAAACGTTCAAGAAGGGGACGATCATGGCAACTCGTATCAGTGGGCTGTTGTTGTGCGTGGCGGGCAGTTTCGTTGTTTCTGCGGCGTCAGCGCAGGATGTGACGAAGACACACATTTTCAGCGTTGCAGCGGAAGTTTCCGATTATAAATACAAGGAGCCGGGTGTGATGAAAGTGACTGGGACGATGTATGGGGTTACGGGTGAATATTTAAATAATGGGGGAGTTGGACGTATCAAGCAAACAATGCCAGTTCAGCTTCGGGCACGATTCACTTATATGCAAGGCAATGATCTTGACTATGATGGGCGTCTTATGTCTGGAACCCCGTTCAAGCGTGATGGAGTGCACCAGTCTTTCTTTGACACGATTTTCGCAGGTGGTTTAGAAGCCAAAGTGTCAGAGAAGTTTTCCATTGCTCCGTATATAGGACTCGGTTATCGCTATCTTTTGGACAAAGACGACGGAGTTGCCTATGACAAAGTTAATGGTGTATACGGCATAGACTACAAGCGTGAGCAAATCTACTATTATCTGCCGATGGGGGCTGACTTCAAAGTGGCTCTGGGCTCCGGCTGGAGGCTCGCTTTCAATACAGAACTTGATATTCTGCTGAGGGGCGAAAACAAATCCGATGGACATGAGTTTCGGCAGAACAGCGGATATGGGACGAGGGTCTCTGCCAAAGTCGAGAAACATCTCCAGTCAGTGGGATTTTTCGCAGAGCCGTTTTACCGGTACTGGAACATCAGCAAGTCGGATACGGACGGTGGCTGGTACGAACCCAAAAACAACACAAATGAATTCGGCCTGAGAATTGGCGTTATATTCTGAAATGCTCTGTGGGTAGAGTTTCCTACTTGATCCGACATCTGAAGAGTCAGATGTCGGATCGTTTCGTCGGCTCAAAAGTTCGGGACAGGAGACGACTCGGCTAAAATGCCCGGATGAACGCGCCTGCATCCCCCTCCGGCTTCACGCCGCATTCCCCCCGGTTCATCCATCTACGCCTGCATACCGAGTATTCGATCACCGACGGCATCGTCCAGATCGACTCGGCGCTCGGCGCTGCCGTAAAGGATGGCATGCCGGCATTGGGGGTTTCCGATCTCGGAAACCTCTTCGGCATGGTCAAGTTCTACAAGAGCGCGCGCGCCCGGGGCGTGAAGCCGATCATCGGGGCGGATGTCTGGATCGAGAACGAAAACGACCGTGACGGGCGCGTGCTGCTGATCTGCAAAAACCGCGAAGGATTCAGGCAACTGAGCGAGTTGATGACCCGCGCCTGGATGGAGAACAAGGCGCGGGGCAGGGCGTTGATGCGCCGCGAATGGTTCCGGGACGGCGCGGCAAGCGGGCTGTTGTGCCTCTCCGGGGCGTTGGCGGGCGACGTGGGGCAGGCGCTTGCCAATGGTCACGAGGCGCAGGCGGAACGGCTGGCGCACGAGTGGGCGCAGCTTTTTCCTGACGCCTGGTACATCGAACTACAACGGGCGGGGCAACCGGGCGCGGAAAATTACGTGCGGCAAGCGGTGGCGCTGGCCGGACGGCTCGGCCTGCCGGTGGTCGCCACGCATCCGGTGCAATTCCTGCGCCGTGGAGATTTCGAGGCCCACGAGGCGCGGGTGTGTATTGCCGAAGGGTACACGCTCACGGATAAGCGCCGTCCGCGCGAATTTACCAGCGATCAGTATTTCAAGAGTCAGGCCCAGATGTGCGCGCTCTTCGCGGATATTCCCGAGGCGCTGGAAAATGCGGTGGAAATCGCCCGCCGCTGTTCGCTCACCGTGCAGTTGGACAAGAGTTTTCTGCCGATCTTTCCAACGCCGGAAGGCATGAGTCTGGATGGTTTTCTCGCGCAGGAAGCGCGACAGGGGCTGGAAGCGCGCCTCGCGCAGCTTTACCCGGATGAAGAAGAGCGCGAGCGCCAGCGGCCTCGCTACGAAGAACGACTCCAGTTCGAGATCGACACCATCATCCAGATGGGGTTCCCCGGATACTTCCTGATCGTGGCCGACTTTATCCAGTGGGCCAAGAACAATGGCGTGCCGGTCGGGCCGGGGCGCGGTTCGGGGGCGGGGTCGCTCGTTGCCTACAGCCTGCGCATCACCGATCTCGATCCGCTCGCCTATGCACTGCTCTTTGAGCGTTTCCTGAATCCGGAACGGGTGTCGATGCCCGACTTCGACATCGACTTTTGTCAGGACAACCGTAACCGCGTCATCGAATACGTGCGGATGCGCTACGGCAGGGAAGCGGTGAGTCAGATCGCCACCTTCGGCACGATGGCATCCCGCGCCGTGGTGCGCGATGTGGGGCGCGTGCTCGATTTGCCTTACGGCCTGTGTGACCGTCTCTCCAAGCTGATTCCGCTCGACGGGCCCAAGCCGGTTTCGCTTGCCCGCGCGCTGGAGATGGAACCGCAACTCGTTGAGATGATGCGGGACAGCAACGATGGCGAAGCGATCCGCAAACTATGGAGTCTGGCCGAATCGCTGGAAGGATTGACGCGCAACGTCGGCATGCACGCGGGGGGGGTGTTGATTGCGCCGGGCAAGCTCACCGATTTTTGCCCGCTCTACCTCGCCGACGCAGCGGAAGCTGTGCCGGTGTCGCAGTTCGACAAGGACGACGTGGAAGCCGTGGGGCTTGTGAAGTTCGACTTCCTCGGCCTGCGCAACCTCACCATCATCGAACTCGCGCTCAAATACGTGAAGCGGCTCGAAGGCAGCCGCCCCCCGCTGGAGAGCCTGGATTTCAACGATCCCGCCGCCTATCAGATATTGAAAGACGCCAATACCACGGCGATTTTCCAGGTCGAATCGGAGGGCATGAAAAAGCTTCTGAAAAAGCTTGCCCCCGACCGCTTCGAGGACATCATCGCCGTGCTTGCGCTCTACCGTCCGGGGCCGTTGGGTTCCGGCATGGTTGACGATTTCATCCTGCGCAAAAAAGGCCAGCAGTCCATCGAGTACTTTCATCCTGATCTCAAGGCGTGCCTGGAGCCGACCTACGGCGTCATCGTCTATCAGGAACAGGTGATGCAGATCTCGCAGATCATCGGCGGCTACACCCTGGGCGGGGCCGACATGCTGCGGCGGGCGATGGGCAAGAAAAAGCCCGAGGAAATGGCCAAGCACCGCAGCATCATCGCCGAGGGCGCGAAACAGAAAGGCTACGATCCGAAGCTGGCCGAACGGCTCTTCGATCTGATGACGAAGTTTGCGGAATACGGTTTCAACAAGTCCCACACCGCCGCCTATGCGGTCGTGACCTACCACACGGCCTGGCTCAAGGCGCACCATTGCGCGGCCTTCATGGCCGCGACCCTGTCGTCCGATCTCGATCATACCGATGGCATCAAGATCCTTGTTGAGGACGCCATCGACAACGGTCTCAGGATTTTGCCCCCCGACATCAACGCGTCCGACTATCGTTTCGTGCCGGTCGACCGCAAGACCATCCGCTACGGGCTTGGCGCGGTCAAGGGCGTGGGAGAACCCGCCGTGCTCGCCATTCTTGCCGCGCGTGAGCAGGATGGCGCGTTCCGCGATCTGTTCGATTTCTGCGCGCGCGTCGACCGACGACATGTCAACCGCCGGGTAATCGAAGCTCTGATCCGCGCGGGCGCGATGGATACGCTCTCCGGCCATGCCGGGCGCGACCGCGGACAGTTGATGGCCTCCGTCGCCCTGGCGATGGAGGCCGCCGAACAGGCTGCTGCCAGCGCGATGCAGGGCGGGCTCTTCGATGCGCTGCCGGAGACGGCGCTTGCAGCGGTCGAATTCGTCGCTGCGCGCCCCTGGACGGAACGTGACCGGTTGAAAGAAGAAAAACTGGCCATAGGATTTTTCCTCTCCGGCCACCTCTTCAATGTCTACAAGGATGAAGTGCGCCGCTTCGTCCGTCAGCCGCTCGCCCAACTCACCGCCTCACGCGACCCGGTCATGCTGGCCGGCATTGTGATGGATGTGCGCTACAAGGTGGGCACGCGCGGAAAAATGGCTTTCATCCAACTCGACGATGGAACCATGCCGCGCGAAGTGACCGTATACGGCGAAACGCTCGGCCCCTTCCGCGACAGGATTGCCGTCGATGAAGTGTTGGTGATCGAAGCCAAGGTGAGTGATGACGAATTTTCCGGCGGGCTGCGCATCGTTGCCGAGCGCCTGTCGAATCTTTCCGAAGCCCGCGCCCGCTTCGCGCGCGGTCTGCATCTGCGGCTGGACGTCGGGGCGTTCAATGGCGCGACCGGCGCGGCCATCAATCGTTTATCCGCCTTGCTCGAACCTTTCCGCGCCGGTGTCTGCCCCGTGCAGGTCAGCGTCCGAAACGGCCAGGCGGAGGGCGAGCTTGCTCTGGGGGATGTCTGGCGGGTCAAACCCGACGATGCCCTGCTCGAAAATCTGCGCGAATGGCTGTCGGCGGGGGCGGTGAAAGTGGTGTATGGCAATTGATGATTATCAATCCGGCCCTTGAATTCTGGGGCAGGCACGGGGGCCTGCCCCTACGGGGATGTTCATTTGCCTGTTATTTCCTCTATTATATTTACAAAATTCTTTGGAGCCGAACATGAATACCGTTTCATACAGTTCCAGCCAGGGAACGTCCCAACCAGAGGGTACGCTGTCTTTTACTCCTGAGCCCATTGGATCCCGGGGCGCGGATGGCAGTGCAGGCAAACACGCTGTCCGGCAGCACATCAGCCCCCAACGGCTGGCCGGATTTCTGGCCATTTTCGTAGTGATCGTGGCTGTGGCATGGTGGGGATTGAACATGGGGAAAGCGCCTGTTCCCAGACAATTGCCAGCGCCCGACCCCGGAAGCGATATCCTCCTGTCGCAGAATGCATCTCCGCCGGAGCTCTCCCCATCGGATGCATCTCCGCCTGCAAACGTAGCTGTGCCTCCTGACGCGCCTTCGGTATCAACCAATCCTGCGCCTGTCGTTCGCCAGGACCATATTTCCGACCTGCTTGCGGCAGGAGACGCGAGAGCCCGATCAAGCGTGGTCAATGGCAAAAAGATCTACAAGGTTGAATTTCTGACAACGAAAGGGACGGTTGCGGATGTCTACTCGGTCAATGCCCTTTCGCGCGAAGGCTGGAAGCTGTCCGTCTTTCCGGACAGACAGATGGCGAAATTGAGCAATGACAGAGAGGATCACGATATCCCGGTCGTTGATTCAAGCTCAAACTCAAACTCGAAAAAGAGCGCTTCAAACCGCTCGTCAAAAACTGCCAAACGCATACATTCAAAGTTGTCGCCGGTAGGCGATCACAAGACCGTCACGTATATAAAGCTGCCTTGAGAGAGCATTTTTTGGCCGCGGGGCGTCAAGCTGGTTGAAACGACAGTCATGACCACTACCCGCGTTTACTGGCCGGATCGGGATCAGGAGTCGATCCGCGCCCAATTGCAGCAGGGTCAGCGGCTGGTTGTCTGCTTGTGCGCGGAATGGTGTTCGTCGTGCCGGGCGTGGCTGACCGTTTTTTCAAACCTGAGCAAAGAGTTTCCCGCCGATTGTTTCGTGTGGGTGGATATCGAGGATCATCCCGATCTGGTCGCGGACATCAGCCTGGAGACGTTGCCGGTGTTGCTGATCCAGGATGCCGAGTCGGTGTATTTCCTGGGGCCGGTTCAGCCCCGTCTGGAACAGGTCGCCAGGATACTGACGTGCGTCGAGCCGAGCGGAAATTTTCCCGATCCGGGATTGCGCGATCTCCTGATGGCGTCGTTGCCGCCAGCACATCCAGGCCGAACAGACTGATCTCACAGGGAGCAGGCGTGGATGCCGACTTTTGCGACCCTGTAAAATATTGGCAGATACTCTTTCACAAGCACTTTACAGACATGAAAACGCACACTACAATGCGCCCTCTTTCGTCGGGGGTATAGCTCAGCTGGGAGAGCGCTTGCATGGCATGCAAGAGGTCAGCGGTTCGATCCCGCTTACCTCCACCAGGAAGAAAACTTTGTTGTATCCGCGTCCCCATCGTCTAGAGGCCTAGGACACCGCCCTTTCACGGCGATAACCGGGGTTCGAATCCCCGTGGGGACGCCACAGTTTAAAGAGTGCTGCTATAATGCGGCGCTCTACGCGGAGCGGTAGTTCAGTTGGTTAGAATACCGGCCTGTCACGCCGGGGGTCGCGGGTTCGAGCCCCGTCCGCTCCGCCAACCTTACTGTAGTAATGCCTCGATGCACAAAAAAACCGCCGAAAGGCGGTTTTTTTTCGGAATTCCCCGCCTGAGCGGTTCTGATTCATCCGATTCCATCATTCTTCCCCATGCCGATCCGCGCCGAAGGCGCGTTCCCGTAATCTGAACAGTTCATCCCGCGCCGCCGCCGCCTGCTCGAATTCCAGGTTGCGGGCGTGTTCCTGCATGGTTTTTTCGAGTTTCTTGATGGCCTTGGCCAATGCTTTTTCATCCATCGCCGCGTAGTCGGTCTCACGGGTCTTGCCGACAGTGCGGGCCTGCTTGTCGGATTCTTCGCCGGTGTAGATGCCGTCGATGATGTCCTTGATGCGCTTGGTGACGGTGCGGGGGGTGATGCCGTGGGCGGTGTTGAAGGCGATCTGTTTGGCGCGGCGGCGCTCGGTTTCGGAAATGGCGCCGCGCATGGAGTCGGTGACACGATCTGCGTAGAGGATGGCCGTGCCGTGGATGTGGCGGGCGGCGCGACCGATGGTCTGGATGAGGCTGCGTTCGGAACGCAGAAAACCTTCCTTGTCCGCGTCGAGAATCGCCACGAGTGAAACTTCGGGAATGTCCAGCCCTTCGCGCAGCAGGTTGATGCCGACGAGGACATCGAACTCGCCCAGACGCAGATCCCGGATGATTTCGACCCGCTCCACGGTGTCGATGTCGGAGTGCAGGTAACGCACCCGGACGGCGTGCTCGCCCAGATAGTCGGTGAGTTCTTCGGCCATGCGCTTGGTGAGGACGGTGACGAGTATCCGTTCTCCGGCGTCAGCGCGACGATGAATTTCACCGAGGAGATCGTCGACCTGAGCGCTTGCCGGGCGAACGATGACTTCGGGGTCGATAAGCCCGGTGGGGCGCACGACCTGTTCGACGACCTGACCCTGGTGTTCCTGCTCATAATTCGCAGGCGTGGCGGAGACGAAGATCGTCTGCGGCATGAGGCGCTCGAATTCCTCGAATTTCAGCGGGCGGTTGTCGAGCGCGGAGGGGAGCCGAAAGCCGTAGTTGACGAGGTTTTCCTTGCGGGAGCGGTCGCCTTTGTACATGCCGCCGACCTGACTGACGGTGACGTGGGATTCGTCGATGAACAGCAGCGCATCGGGCGGCAGGTAGTCGATGAGGGTCGGGGGCGGTTCGCCCGCCTGACGGCCGGAAAGGTGACGGGAGTAGTTTTCGATGCCCTTGCAGAAGCCCATTTCGTTGAGCATTTCGAGATCGAACCGGGTGCGCTGCTCGATGCGCTGCGCTTCCACGAGTTTGCTCTCGCGCTGAAAAAAGGCGATGCGCCCGGCCAGTTCTTCCTTGATGGCGTCGACGGCCTTCAAAACGGTGGCGCGCGGGGTGACGTAGTGGCTGGAGGGGTAAATGGTGAAGCGCCCCAGGCGGTGGCGGATCTGGCCGGTGAGCGGATCGAACAGGGTGAGATGTTCGATTTCGTCGTCGAACATTTCGATGCGCACGGCGCATTCGGCGTTTTCCGCCGGGAAGACGTCGATGACATCGCCGCGCACGCGAAAGATGCCGCGATGAAAATCCATGTCGTTGCGGGTGTATTGCATCGCCACGAGTCGGCTGATCATGTCGCGGCGGTCGATCTTCTGGCCTTCGCGCAGGTGCAGGATCATCGCGTGATAGTCGACCGGATCGCCGATGCCGTAGATGCAGGAGACGGAAGCGACGATGACCACATCCCGGCGTTCCATCAGACTCTTGGTGGCTGAGAGCCGCATCTGTTCGATGTGTTCGTTGATGGCGGAATCTTTTTCGATGAACAGATCGCGCGCCGGGACGTAGGCTTCGGGCTGGTAGTAGTCGTAGTAGCTCACGAAGTATTCGATGGCGTTTTCGGGCAGAAACTCGCGGAATTCGGCGTAGAGCTGCGCGGCCAGCGTCTTGTTGGGCGCGAGCACGAGCGCGGGTCGTCCCATGCGGGCGATGACGTTTGCCATCGTGTAGGTTTTGCCGGAGCCGGTCACGCCGAGCAGCGTCTGGAACAGCAGCCCGTTTTCGATGCCCGCGCAAAGCTGGGTGATGGCCTCGGGCTGGTCGCCTGCGGGCAGAAACGTCCGGTGCAGGCGGAACGCGCTGTCGGGGAAGGTGACGATGTCGATTTCGGCGGGGGGCGGCGGCAGTGAGGAGGTCATGTCTGGCGGCAGGCAGGGCAGGAATACACCGGGTCATCATGCCAGGTGCTAGAATCTCACGGTTCCAAGGCTCTTCATCACGAAAAAGCCGTCACCGGCGGGACGAACCGGCATTATTCCCGAACCTGGCGCGTCCCCCAACATTTAATCACTGATCACCACCACTGGAGAAAACATGTCCGCCTCGCTTTTTGCCGCCGTCGAAATGGCTCCCCGTGATCCTATCCTTGGCCTGACCGAAGCTTTCAATGCCGATACCCGCGCCGAAAAGGTGAATCTCGGCGTCGGCGTGTATTACGACGGCAATGGCAAGCTGCCGTTGCTCGCTGCCGTCAAGGCTGCCGAGGAAGCCCGCATGAAGGCTCTGCCCGCGCGCGGCTATCAGCCCATCGACGGGAATGCCGCCTACAATCAGGCCGTTCGCGATCTGCTTTTCGGCAAGGGCTCGAAGCGGGCCGACGATGGCGCCACGGTCACCATCCAGGCGCTTGGCGGCACGGGCGCGTTGAAGGTCGGCGCGGATTACCTGAAAAAGCTCCTGCCGCAATCCACGCTCTATATCAGCGATCCTTCCTGGGAAAACCACCGTGCGCTGTTCGAGGCCGCCGGTTTTTCGGTGGAAACCTATCCCTACTACGATCCGGCCACGCGCGGCGTCGATTTCGCCGCCATGAAGCAGAAGTTGAACGCCCTGTCGCCGCAGTCGATCGTGCTGTTGCACGCCTGCTGTCACAACCCGACCGGGGCCGATCTCATCGGCGGTCAGTGGCAGGAAGTTGCCGCGATCTGCAAGGAAAAGAGCCTCATGCCTTTCCTCGATATGGCCTATCAGGGCTTTGCCGACGGCATCGAGGAAGACACCGCCGCCGTGCGCGCCTTTGCGGATGCCGGGTTGCAGTTCTTCGTTTCTTCCTCGTTCTCCAAGAACTTTTCGCTGTACGGCGAGCGGGTAGGGGCGCTGTCCATCATTACCGCGAGCAAGGAAGAAGCGGCGCGGGTCGGCTCCCAGGTCAAGCGCGTCATCCGCACCAACTACTCCAACCCGCCCACGCACGGCGGCGCAATCGTGGCCGCTGTCCTGGGCAGCCCGGAATTGAGGGCGCTTTGGGAAGAGGAACTCGCCGGAATGAAGAAGCGCATCCGCGACATGCGTTCAGGTCTTGTGAATGCGCTCAAGGCCGAAGGCGTGACGAAGGATTTCTCCTTCATCGCCCAGCAGCGCGGCATGTTCTCCTTCACGGGCCTGACGAAGGAGCAGGTCGAACGGCTTCAGACCGAGTTCGCTATTTATGCCGTATCAAGTGGGCGCATCAACGTGGCGGCCCTGAACGAGAAGAACCTGCCCGTGGTGGCGAAGGCGATCGCGAAGGTGTTGTGAGGTTGTAGGGGTGGGTTTTTAAACCCGCCCCTACTGTTGCAAAGAAACGGGATAACTGTGCGTTATCCCGTTTTTTTCAGTCCTTGCTCGTTTCGACCTGCTGCAACGGCTCGTCGGCAGGCGCCGCTGCCGGTTTGGGCTTGCGGCCACGGCGGACGGGTTCTTCCGGCGCGCCAGTGCCAAATTGAGCTTTTTTCTCCGAACTGGTCTCGATCATGACGAGTCCCGTCTCTTCCAGAGAGGCGGCGAAAAGATCGGCTGTTGCAGGAACGGGTTTTTTCTCGGGCGTGGTTGCACGCTTCACTTCCGGAGCGATGACGGCAGGCGTCACGACGACGGGCGCGATGACGGCTGGCGTTTCGATTGCCGCGTTGTTTTCCCGGACCAGGGGCAGGGGGATCGGCCCGTCGCTGGCGTGTTCCCGTTGAGGCGCTGCGGATACCGGAGCGGTTTCCTTCGCGGACTCAGGTTCGAACGGCTGACCGATGGCGACAGGAAGCGCGCCCGGTGAGAGAACCTGCGCCTCGGAGGGGGCATCGAAGGACGAACCCGCCGCGACGGGCAGGTTTTCCTCCGGTGTGCCGTCAGTGGCTTCCGTGGTTTCCGGCAAGGCTTCTCCGGTTTCGGCCGACCGTCCGCGACGTCCGCCACGGCTGCGGCGGCGGCGTTTTTCGGGAGAGGTGTCGGCA
>Ga0209628_10000419_pt1 | contig 25732 bp, 28 predicted proteins | sample TergutCu122P4_FD_187285 | JGI IMG/M metagenome (GOLD analysis project Ga0209628, IMG submission 187285) | Cubitermes ugandensis P4 segment gut microbial communities from Kakamega Forest, Kenya - Cu122 P4 (SPAdes) (version 2) | ecosystem: Host-associated > Arthropoda: Insects > Digestive system...
AGAAGTTTGAGTCTCTATTTTTAATTATCACTGACTAACTAAAAATAAAGGTAGAAACTTAAATAAGTAACGCCCTAATTTTGTATTTTTATTTTATGACAAATAAAAATAGAAGATGGGAAAAGATAGCACAAAAAATAATTAGTCTGTCAACCGATCTTCAAACAAATCATTAAATTAATTCCGCGTGATAAGTTTAACGAGTTAGTAATCCATTGTAAGAGAAACCGATATTACAAGACTTTTTTCTTATGAGCAATTAGTAACGATGTTTTTTTGGCATCTTTTCTCGTTGTGATTCGATGGGTGAAGTATGTGATGGTATGTGGGTTTTAACTGGCAAATTATATTATCTAAGTATGGATTGATTACCTGCGAAAAACACATCTGACGATGCTTTACGTGATAAAGATGGGAGAGATTGTTTCGGTTGTTTTATTTTGCTTTAGTATCCCATTGGTTGTGTCCGACAAGGCATACAATTATTATCTGCAATTTGCCAAATGGACGAATATAGGCGTAAATTTTGTATGTCGTTTGAAAGAAAATGCCAAATATGAAGTTCAAGGCGAATCGTTATTTGAAAAAGATTTAAAAAAGAGCGAATTTGGCGTCTATAAAGTGGAACATATCCACATCAAGTACGCAGAAACAGTTGAAGTTAATGTAGAAGAAAAAAAGAAGGCGAAAAAAATAAAGCAGCAAAAAAACGCTGTGTTTGCGTTTGGTTTTCGATAAAGATGAGCAGGGCAGAAGGTATAAGTTTATTACCAATAATTGAGAAATAACAGACGAAGAAGTCGCTTTGATTTATAAATGTCGCTGGTCAATATAAACAACATTAAAAAAATAAAACAGAATTTTCAACTCACATACTTCTATTCCGATACAGAAAACGGAATAAAAAAACAGGTTTGGTGTACTTTAATCGTCTACTTGCTGTTATTGGTAATACAAACAGATTCGGAAAGTAAAAAAAATATCAATCATAGCGGCATTGATGGGTATGCATTTGATAAGTCATTTGAAATTAAAGTGGGTAGTAACAAAAAGCAGAAGATGGTACGAAAAGTGAGAAAAAGCCGAAATAAAAGTCCAACTGTCACTCAAATATCGTTATTTTGAAGTGGGGCAGGTATTTGAAATTTGAAAAAATTAATTTTCAGAAATATATAAATGAAAAATAACGAAAATTTACTTTATCCGTTTGTTTTTGATTTTTTTATAACTTTCGTATGTTTGTAGAACAATCCATATCCTTTTTTATTAATAATGAATACGATTATTTGCTAAAACAGTTTGGGCATAGTACGTAAGTGTTGAGCCTACTACGGAGGCAGGGTTGTAAAACTATAACGCTGTTTTGCACTTATTACAAACAAGAAAATATTTTGAAAAATAAATGATCATTTTTTTATCTCGTAATAATGATAAAACAGCATTTTAATAAAATGTTCGTTTTAAAGAATTAATTATTACATTTTGAGGTATTATTGATGGGTGATCAAAACCTTATTAGCACCTGCTTTCGACAATTTAATTAAAAAGGTGTTCATTAATCATGAGAATATCAACTAAATACACGGTTTCTGGATAGGGTTGCGTTATATTTTTTGTCATTCACAATTACGAAGAGAGCCATATTAATTTCGAATTAATATGGCTCCAATAAAAAAAGCAGAAATTCAACTATCGGCTTTTTTTCTTTAGAACATCAAGTTTTTATTCTTGAACTTCTTCTTGAATTTCGGCAGCTTCTTCTTCGCCGCTTACTTCTTCATCACAAGGAGGGGTTGTTTCCTCAACTTGCGGTTCCGGAGGAGGAGGCGTGCTTCCGCCACATGCCGTCATTCCTGCCAAGAAACCAACTGTTAACAAAATTACTAATACTTTTTTCATTGTACTTTTTTTATTTTTAATATTAAAAATTTCGGGTGCAAAGATACGTAAAAAAATTAAAACAACAATATTAATCTAATTTTATTGTAAATCGTTATTTTTGTTGCAAATAATTATGAATTCCGTCTGCGGCTTTTCTTCCGTCTCCCATTGCTAAGATAACTGTTGCGCCTCCGCGAACAATATCGCCTCCTGCAAATAAGTCGGGAATAGAGGTTTGCATGGTTTCTTCTTTGACGATGATTGTTCCCCATTTGGACACTTCTAAAGATTTTAAAACTTGTGCAATCAATGGATTAGGAGATACTCCGATACTTACAACAACGGTATCAACATCAATTTCAAATTCGGAGTTTGGAATCACTACCGGACGGCGACGACCGGAAGCATCGGGTTCACCGAGTTCCATTTTTTGGACAATCATGCGAATAACACGTCCCTGTTCGTCACCTAAATATTCTATCGGATTATGCAGGCACATAAACTCAATGCCTTCCTGTTGTGCGTGATGGATTTCTTCGATACGGGCAGGCATTTCGTTCATCGAGCGGCGATAGATAATCATAGCCCGTTCAGCGCCAAGTCGTTTTGCAGTGCGCACACTGTCCATCGCGGTATTTCCACCGCCGATGACGGCTACTTTTTTACCGCTCAATACTGGAGTGTCAAATCCTGCTCGTGTAGCACCCATCAAATTAACACGTGTTAAATATTCGTTTGAAGAAAAGACCCCGATAAGGTTTTCGCCGGGTATGTTCATAAAATTGGGCAATCCGGCACCGCTTCCGATAAAGAAGGCTTTATATCCTTCTGATCGTAAGTCGTCGAAAGTTGCCGTTTTACCTACAATAAAATTTGTTTCGAAACGGACACCCATTTTACGCAAGTTTTCTATTTCTACATCCACGATGAGATTGGGCAGACGAAATTCGGGTATGCCATATTTTAATACGCCTCCAATTTGATGTAAAGCCTCAAAAACGGTTACATTGTATCCCCATTTTGCCAAGTCTCCTGCAACTGCTAATCCGGCAGGTCCGGAACCGACAACAGCAACTTTAATGTTATTGGGCGCTGCAACCTGCGGAACTGATATTTTCCCCGATTCCCGTTCAAAATCGGCAGCAAAACGTTCTAAGTTTCCAATGGCAACTGCCGGTTTTTTCAGTTTTAATGTGTAAAAACATTTCTCTTCACATTGAACTTCCTGTGGACAAACACGCCCGCAAACTGCCGGTAAAGTGTTCGTTTCTTTCAGTGTTACAGCCGATTCGAGAAATTGTCCGGCTTCAATTTGTTTGATAAATTTCGGGATATTGATATTTACCGGACAGCCTGTAATACAAGTCGGATCCACACAGTCTAAACAGCGTTTGGCTTCGTTAATGGCTTGCTCTTTGCTAAGTCCCTGATTTACTTCCAAATGGTTTTTGGAACGAATAACAGGATCTTGTTCCGGCATCACTACACGTTCTATTTTGGTGCGGTCTGCACTTTTCATTCCTTTACGCAAATCTTCGCGCCAAGGTTGATTTCTTTCTATATTTAATTGATTTATTGATAGTTCCATGTCTGTACTGTATTAAATGTTTTCGTTTTGAAGATATTGTTGATAAGCGGTTTGCTCTTCTTTTTTGTATGCGTTTAATCGTTGAATCATTTCATCAAAGTTAACTTGATGTGCATCAAATTCGGGACCGTCAACACAAACGAATTGTGTTTTGTCGCCTACCGAACAGCGACATGCGCCACACATTCCGGTGCCGTCAACCATGATGGTATTAAGGCTTGCCATTGTCGGTACGCCATATTTTTGCGTTGTTGCCGCAGCAAATTTCATCATAATAGCGGGACCGACAATTACCGACTGGTCAATTTTTTCACGTTGAAGCACTTCTTCCATTCCGAGTGTTATTAATCCTTTTTTCCCGAGTGTTCCGTCGTCGGTCATCACAATAAGTTCGTCAGAAAAATCCCGCATCTCTTTTTCAAGAATCATCAAATCAGATGAGCGGGCTGCTAAAACGGTAATGACTCTGTTTCCTGCGCGTTTCATCGCTTGTACAATAGGATACAACGGAGCAATGCCTACTCCTCCACCGGCACAAAGTACCGTACCGAACTTTTCAATATGCGTGGGCTTGCCCAATGGTCCAACAATGTCGGAAATAACATCGCCTTCTTTCAATTTTGACATTTTTGCTGAAGTACATCCTACCTTTTGTACAATTAAGGTAATGGTGCCTTTTTCTACGTCGGCATCGGCAATGGTCAATGGAATACGCTCGCCGCCTTCATCCAAACGAACGATGACAAAGTTTCCGGCTTTGCGACTCTTTGCTATCTGAGAAGCCTCAACCTCCATCCTGAACACATTTTCCGATAAAAATTCTTTTTTAAGTATTTTATTCATTTTTATAATATTAAAATTTATTTCTTTTTTTCAAAGGAGTGCAAAAGTACGATTTTTTTTGCTTCATTATTATCGTGATGAAAGAATAATTACTTTATTTATTACCTTTGCACAATCATTAATGATTTGAAAGTTTTATGAACATCGAAGAACTCAGAGAATATTGTCTATCAATTAAAGGTGCGTCTGAGTGTTTTCCTTTCGACGAAGAAACACTGGTTTTCAAAGTAATGGGAAAGATGTTTGCATACATTGGGTTAAACCCGAAAGACGGACAGTTTAAAGTAAATATGAAATGCGACACCGAAAAATCAGTAGAACTTCGTGAAAGATATCAAGGAGTAAGACAGGGAATTCATACCAACAGCATCATGTGGAATTCTGTCTATTTGACAAGCGATGTTCCTAATAGCCTTATAAAACAACTGATAGAACACTCAGTGGAAGCGGTCATAAAAAAAACTCCCTAAAAAGAAACAGGAAGAATATCGAATTCTGTTATAGTGTTATTTTCTCTGCCAAAATGTCCGATTTATTTTATTGGCAATATTTTTGATAATATACTTTCTTACAGAAGGAAAATTATTGCAATAAAAAACAGTAATAAAAAAATGAGCGAGCAAAAAGAAAAAAAAACAGGTAAAAAATTTGCGCAATTAGAGGAAGAAAAACAGGAATTGAACGACAAATATTTACGTCTCTATTCCGAGTTTGACAATTACCGCAAACGCACAGCAAAGGAGCGATTGGAATTTGCCAAAGTAGCAACCGAATCAATGGTAAAAGACCTTTTACCTATATTGGACGATTTCGATAGAGCCTTAGATAATATTCCGGCAGAAGACGAACGCACAAAAGAGTTATATAATGGTGTTTCACTCATTCATCAAAAATTTTTCAATACATTGAAAAAGAAAGATTTAAAACAAATAGAGGTATCTGTCGGAAGCGATTTTGACCTCAATTTTCAAGAAGCAGTAGCAACAATTCCTGCACTGTCTGAAGAGTTAAAAGGTAAGGTAATTGATGTAGTCGAAAAAGGTTATATGCTTGGGGAAACAATCATACGTTTTTCTAAAGTTGTCGTAGGACAATAAACCATTTCTCAATTTTCCAATAATTTTCTAAACAAACAATTATGACAAAACGAGATTATTACGAAATACTTGGCGTTGATAAAAATGCCGATGCAGATACTTTAAAGAAAGCATATCGAAAGAAAGCTGTAGAATATCATCCCGATAAAAATCCCGGCAACAAAGAAGCCGAAGAGAAATTTAAAGAAGCAGCCGAAGCATACGAAGTGTTGAGTAATCCTGACAAGAAAGCCAGATACGACAAATTCGGTCATGCCGGATTGTCCGGAGCAGGTGGTTTCAGTTCGGGTAATTTTTCGATGGAAGATATTTTTTCACATTTCGGAGATCTTTTTGAAGATATTGGAATGGGTGGTTTTAGCAGTTTCTTTAACCGACACGGAGGAGGTGGTGGAGGTGGTGGATATGCCCGCCGACAACAAAGCAGAGGAACAAATCTGAGAGTGAAAGTATCTCTGAACCTGCAAGAAATTGCACATGGAGTAACAAAAAAACTCAAAATATCGAAATACATAGCCTGCCAGCAATGTTCCGGTACAGGAGCAAAAGACAGTCGCGCCTACACCACTTGCCAAACCTGTCATGGATCGGGACAAGTTGTTCAAACACAAAGTACCGTTTTCGGACGAATGCAATCGGTATCAATATGTCCTTCATGTCGAGGAGAAGGAACGATAATCACCGACAAATGCCCATCATGTCAAGGCACAGGTATTGTACAGGGAGAAGAATTAGTCAGTGTAAATATTCCGGCAGGTGTTGCCGAAGGAATGCAGATGACTATCAGCGGAAAAGGAAATGCAGCGCGAAACGGAGGAATCCCAGGTGACTTAATCGTCTTAATCCACGAAGAACGCCATCCCGAATTAGAACGCGACGGAGCCAATCTTCTTTACGAATATTATCTTTCATTTCCCGATGCTGCATTAGGCACTACCATCGAAGTGCCTACCATTGACGGAAAAGCACGTATCAACGTTCCAAAAGGAACACAGCCCGGAAAAGTTTTGCGTTTGCGGGGAAAAGGATTGCAAGAAATCAATTCCTACAGAACAGGCGATCTGCTGGTTCATCTTAACGTCTGGATTCCGAAAAACCTCTCCTCCGAAGAGGAAAAAAACATTGAACAGATGAGAAAGTCGGAAAATTTTAAACCGAAACCCGGAAAAGAAGAAAAAAACTTCTGGCAACGAATGAAGAGTTATTTTGAAACATAAAGTTATAATAATCAATATTTTTTACAATACATTTGCGTAATAAAAAAAAATGTTTCAATGAGTCTTATTTTTGTCCATAAGAAAAGAGGGCAAAAGGACTCATAAATACAATCATCCAATTGCTTCTGATTTTTGGCAAAAAGACACAATATAAAAGTCGTCAATTAAACCGAGTTCGCTTAACATCAATCAATTGTCAAAGAACTAAAACCGAATTTCTTTTTAATCACATATGTAACTTGGAAAAAGGCTGAATCAAAAATATTTACAAACAAAACAGACAATATCTCCTCAATATTTAATTTATTAGTATCCATTATGAGTAAATAAAAATAATAATTGATAAGATAAAATTTGAAAGTTAATACATAAAAAAGAACTATATTCCGAATATTAAATAATATGTACATTCAGATGTTGAATCTACTTTCCTGACAAACTACTTGCAATATTAAATCAATATCTAAAATATTTAATACTTTTGCAACCAAATTTTGTGATATAATAAATAATTAATATTGATTTAATGAAACCCCGTCAAATTCCTCACACCTACGTCATTGTGTTTGCCATAGCGGTAATAACCGCAATTTTGACGTGGATAGTACCTGCAGGCGAATATGCCCGCGTTGAACAGTCAGGACGAACAGTGATTGACCCCGAATCGTATCATTTCGTAGAACAAAGTCCTCAAACGTGGCAACTTTTTTCTTCTTTCTTTCAAGGTTTTGTCAATCAGTCCGGCATCATCATGTTTATTTTGCTTATTGGAGGTGCTTTTTGGATTTTAAATGCTTCCAAGTCTATAGATGCAGGCATCATGTCGTTTTTAAATCTGACCAAACGATTGGAACGTGTTACAACACTGCGAAAAATCGGAGTTAATAATATTGTGATGATTTTAATCATGTTGATGTTCAGCCTTTTTGGTTCGCTTTTCGGGATGAGCGAAGAGACCATACCGTTTGTTGTCATCGTAGTTCCGTTAGCCATTTCGATGGGATATGATTCTATAACAGGCGTTTGTTTGGTTTATGTTGCCGCTCATATCGGATTTGCAGGCGCCATTCTGAATCCGTTTACTATCGGTATTGCTCAGCAGTTGTCGGGGCTTCCATTGTTTTCGGGGATGGAGTACCGTATCTTTTGTTGGATGGTAATCAATGCTGTAGGCTTTGCTATCATTTTATGGTGGGCTAACAGGGTGAAAAAGAATCCAACATCCTCGCCCATGTATCAATTGGATGAATACTGGCGTAAAAATCACGATACAACTACCATGAACATTGAGTATAAAAGGACAAAATCATCTTGGATTTCTTTTGGTTTAGTTATAACGACAATGATTGTTTGTTCAATAATCTTTCCTTTGTCGGCAATAAAAATTGGAAATCAAATTTTCAATTTTCCGGCAATTCCGGTCGGGACGCTACTTTTTGCTGCTGTTGCCATACCCGGACTTTTAAAGTCGTATCATTTTTATAATCTGTCTCTCTTATTTGCAACAATATGGTTTTTGGTAGTGGGTGTGATGGGATATGGCTGGTATGTAAAAGAGATTGGGACGTTATTTTTTGCGATGGGATTAATGGCAGGCATTGCTACCGGAAATACACCGAATGAAATCACAAAATTGCTGTTGGAAGGCATGAGAGACATTTTATCGGCGGCAATGGTAGTCGGACTTGCAGGAGGAATTATTGTACTATTGAACGACGGAAAAATCATTGATACCATCATGTTTGAACTTTCCAAAGCGATGAACGAAATGAGTAAGACAGTCTCGATGGGAGTTGTTTATTTGATACAAACCGTTCTTAATATGATTATCCCGTCGAGTTCGGCAAAGGCGGCATTAACGATGCCCATCATGGCTCCTTTTTCCGATTTAATCGGCGTTTCGCGGCAGGCGATGGTGATGGCGTTTCAGTTGGGAGACGGTTTTACCAATATGATTACACCCACATCCGGTGTTTTAATAGGCGTTCTGGGAATGGCTAAAATCCCTTATGATAAATGGTTTAAATGGGCTTGGAAAATGATGCTTGTATTTATCATCCTCGGATTTTTGCTGCTGATACCGACGATATATATGGAATTAAATGGATTTTAGAAAAAAAGATAAAAAAATATGGCATTAAACTGTGGAATTATCGGATTGACCAATACAGGAAAAACCACCATTTTTAACTGTGTATCGAAAACTAAGGCAGAAGTCTCGAATTTTGCTTTTAGTGCAACGAAGTCTAATATCGGAATGGCAGATGTACCTGATAGACGGCTGAATGAAATTGACAAACTGATAAAATCTGCGCGTGTAGTACCTGCCACGGTAGATTTGGTTGATTTACCCGGCTTGGCAAAAGGAGCAAGTCAAGGTGAAGGCGTTGGGAACAAGTTCTTAGCAGATGTACAAAAAACCAGCGCATTGATACACGTTCTTCGATGTTTCGACGACCCGAATTTACCTCATATTGAAGGCTCTGTAAATCCTGTACGCGACAAAGAAATTGTTGATTTAGAACTTCAAGTGCGCGATTTGGATTTGGTAGAACGAAAAATGCAGCGCTATGAAAAGATGATGAAAGTTGGAGATAAGGATGCCAAAACTGCTGTGGATTTTCTAAGTCGTTTGAAAGCATGGTTAGAAAATTTTTCCAACGCTCGTGATATGGAAATGACCGAAAAGGAAGAAGAAATGTATGTTCGCGATATGTTTCTGCTAACAATGAAACCTGTTATTTATGTCTGTAATGTGGACGATGCTTCTGCTACAAAGGGAAATGCTTATTCCGAGCGACTTCGAGAGACTGTGAAAAATGAACAAACGGAAGTCATCGTCATCGCCGGACGATTGGAATCGGAAATCGCCGAATTGGATAACGAAGAAGACAGAAATCTCTTTTTACTAGATGCCGGACTGGAAGAACCGGGTGTTAATCGTCTAATACGCAGTGCATACAAATTGTTAAATCTGCAATCATTTTTTACAGCAGGACCAAAAGAAGTAAGGGCATGGACTATAAAACAAGGTATGACAGCACCACAAGCCGCCGGTGTAATTCACAGTGATTTGGAACGCGGATTTATTCGAGCAGAAGTAATGACCTATTCCGACTTTATTCATTATAAAACAGAACAGGCAGTAAAAGAAGCAGGAAAATTTCACCTTGAAGGGAAAAACTATATCGTACAGGAAGGCGATATTCTACATATACGTTTTAATGTGTAGCAGCATTTTAACATTAGAGTTCATTACTAATAGAGTTGATTAAACCTTACCTGTAACCAGTTCGGTCTTTATGCGTCCAAAAGAAAAAAAATAAAAAAAGATGGAAGCAAAAAGATTAACAAGGAGTTATAATGGCATCATAGCCGGCGTTTGCGGCGGATTAAGTAACTATTTCAATGTAGATCCTGTTCTTATACGGGCTATTTTTCTGTTCCTTTTATTAGTAGGCGGAGGAGGGTTACTCTACATTATTTTATGGATTATCGTTCCAAGAGAAACCACTGAATTTAAACTTAATTCAACACCTCAGCATCCCCTGTAACCATTTTCAAATATACACGTCCAAAAAGAAAAAAAGAAAAATGGAAGCAAAAAGATTAACACGAAGTTATAAAGGTGTCATCGCCGGCGTTTGCGGAGGATTGGGTGAATATTTTAATTTGGATCCCGTATTGGTGAGAGTAATTTTCCTGCTGCTCTTTTGGGTTGGTGGTGGTGGACTTTTACTTTATATTATTTTATGGATTGTAGTTCCGAGAGATACTACCTATTATACCCCATATCAGGAAGAAAAAACGGCGGAAAATCCACCAAGTTCAGCCGAAAACAATACAACATCGGCGCCGATTTCCAATGAAAGCAGTAATACTACATCTTATATTTTTGGAATAGCGTTTATTATCTTAGGCGCAATTCTTTTAATACACAAGTTGTTTTTTATCAGTTTTATACGGTTGTGGCCCATTGGACTAATGATAGTAGGATTTATATTGATTTTCACTCATTTACATAATAATAAAAAAATTAAATCATGAAAAAAAACGGTATTGTTTTAGGACTTATTTTAGTAGTAGTAGGCTTTATTATTTTATTAAAAAGTTTTGGTTTACTCAGTTTCTCCTGGTGGACAATTTGGAAAGTTTGGCCCTTTGTTTTTATTTTCATCGGAATAGGGATTTTGCCGATTGATAAAACGTGGAAAGGACTTTTACATATCATAACGATAGTGGCTTGCGTATCTACAATGATATATATGTCCAACAACAATGATTATAGCACATGGCGTGAGCGATTACGGTCTTTTATTGACAAACAGGATTTGAAAGAGTTGAAAGATGATATTTTAAACTCAGACCAGATTTCCTATTTTGGTTTTTCCGATAGCGTTACTTATGTGAAAGTGGACGCTAAATTTGCTTCGGGAAAGTATGCGTTTGAAACAAAACCTTACAAAAAAATGTTGCGTTTCACTTTTTGTGGAAACAGTTATTCTACTTCCATAACCGAAGATAAAACCATAGGTTTTTTGAGTATGTATCCGAAAACATGGAACAACAACGAAAGTACCGGAAAAATATCATTATTTGAAGATTTTGGGTATAAATTCCATTTACAGGGAGAAAAATCCGAAGTGTTGTTAAATGCCATAAATTTACGAATAGACACATTAGAAATCATAGCCAATGAAGCTTCAATATGGCAAGTTACACTTTCAAAACTTGTTCCGGAGATATATGTTTACATTAATGCAAATCCCGACGCAGGCAGTATTGTTTTGACAATTCCTGCTTCATCCGGATATCAATTTACTACAAGTGTTCTTTCTGATACTGTTCAATGGAATAACTTGCATCCTGTTGAAACCGGAACTTATCGGTCGGACAATTTTAAGGAAACGGAAACGCGGATTTTTATTCAGTCTAATACGAGAAAAGTAGAAATGAGGCAGTGAAAAATTTCTAATCTTTTCTCACAATCTGTTCTCTATCAACGCCTGTGCTGATGATGCTTATTTTCACGCCGCTCATTTGTTCTATTAATCGAAAATAATCGGTAAAAGCGGCAGGCAGTTGTTCCCATGTAAGGTTGCTAATTTCGGTTTTCCATCCGTTAACCTCTATCCATTCGGGTTGGATTTCCGATATATCGAAAGGGATATAATCGAATGAAACGCCGTTTTTATGGTATTGGGTGCATATTTTTATTGTTTCAAAGTTATTCAATACGTCGGCTTTTGTAAAAATGATGTCGGTAACACCGTTGAGCATTATAGCATATTTGAGGGCAGGGATGTCTAACCACCCGCAGCGTCGTGGACGACCTGTTGTTGAGCCAAATTCGTTTCCCTGTTTACGCATTTTCTCGCCTATTTCATTGCATAGTTCTGTCGGAAACGGTCCGCCGCCAACGCGTGTGCAATATGCTTTTACGATGCCAAATACTTTCCCGATACTGGAAGGAGCAATACCCAATCCCGAACAAACTCCGGCAATAGTAGTGCTGGATGACGTTACAAAGGGATATGAGCCAAAATCAACATCCAACAAAGCGCCCTGTGCGCCTTCTGCTAAAATCTTTTTCCCTTGTTTTAACAAGGTGTTGAGAAAGTATTCGCTGTCAATGAGTTCGATTTTTTTAATCAATTCGAGGGCATTTTTCCATTTCTGTTCGTATTCCGAAAACGACATGCCGTCAATCTTCAAAGCAGCCATATCAAAATCATAACTGCCGGCAATACGAAGATGCCCGGCTTTGATATTTTCATATTTTGTGTAAAAGTCGGTTTGGTTGATGTCGCCAATACGCAAGCCGTTGCGGGCTGTTTTATCGGTATAGGTCGGTCCGATACCTTTGAGCGTTGAACCGATTTTGTCTTTTCCTTTTGCCGATTCGTAAATGGCATCCAAAAGACGGTGTGAAGGCAATATCAGATGGGCTTTACGTGAGATTTTTAAGTTGTTGAAAACTGTAAAACCTTGCTTTTGTACCTGTTCTATCTCTAACGACAGAATATAAGGGTCAATAATCACACCGTTTCCGATGACATTAATCTTCCCCGAATAGAAAATTCCCGATGGAATGGTGTGGAGGATGAATTTTTTCCCTTCAAACTCTATGGTATGTCCTGCATTGGGTCCTCCTTGAAATCGTGCTATCACATCATAGTTCGGGGTTAAAACATCAACGATTTTTCCTTTTCCTTCGTCGCCCCATTGCAATCCCAACAATACATCAACTTTCATTTTTTCCTGCTATAAATTAATATTTTACGATGTTTATTACAAACTCGCAAATGTAACACAATTTTTATTACAAATATTGTTTAGGGATGAGAATTTTTAAACAATTTAAAAAAACAAAAAATACTATCTTTGCACACTATTATTAAAATACATGATTAACGCATACAAAAACAGAATTAAAGATGGCTGGTTTCACGTATTGGCTTTTTTAATTGTTGTTGTTTGGGGAACGACATTTATTTCAACAAAAATACTGTTAAGCAATGGATTATCTCCTGAGGATATTTTCTTCTTCCGTTTTCTTTTGGCATATTTAGGGATTTGGCTATTTGGCAGTAAACGTTTATTTGCAAACAGTTTAAAAGAAGAACTTCTGTTTGTATTGCTGGGAATTTGTGGCGGTTCGTTTTATTTTTTGGTAGAAAACCATGCTTTAAAAATCACGCTGGCATCGAATGTGTCGCTTATTGTGTGTACTGCTCCGCTGATGACGGCGGTTTTGACGCATTGGATTCTTAAAACCGAAAAGATAACACACCGACTGATTCAAGGCTCTTTCATTGCGCTTTTTGGAGTTGCTTTGGTTGTATATAACGGGAGTTTTATTTTGCAGTTGAATCCGTTAGGCGATTTTTTGAGTTTTCTTGCTGCATTTTTTTGGGGGTTTTATACCGTTATTTTGAAATATGTAAGTGGTAGATATTCAACACTGTTCATTACTCGCAAAGTGTTTTTCTACGGTTTACTTACCATTATTCCGTTTTTTATGATAACGCCATTAACCATGAACACTGAAATACTGTTTCAACCTGTTGTTTGGGGGAATCTTCTCTTTTTGGGCGCTGTGGCATCGCTGGCTTGTTATTTTCTATGGAATACGACAGTGAAAAAATTGGGAGTCGTTCTAACTACCAATTATATCTATTTCATCCCTATTGTAACGCTTATTGCTTCTGTCATTGCGCTTCCCGATGAAGAGATTACATTTGTGGCATTGATTGGCGCTGCGTTGATTTTAGCGGGTGTAGTTTTGGCGGGAAAGACAAGGAAGATACGGGATGGGTGAAAGGATATTAGGCTACTGCTTAGGCCGATTTGCCTCCTACGGAGACGGAGGGGCAGACCTGTTGTGAAACCGTGTACAAAGCCTGAAAGCCCTTTTATCAATAGCGTAGGAACTCACCCCCTTAAAATCTTTCTATCCTTTTCTTTTCCCTTTAAATTCTTCATCTATTTCCTTCCCCCTTTGGGGGAAGTCCCGAAGGGGAAGGGGGTAGGAAAATGCCGAAGGCAAAAGGGGTTGGGCTGGGGGGCTACCATAGGAAAATTATCACCATCCCATTTGTCAGGCTGAAAGAGGATTTAGACCAATGTTTATTTGAAAATTTATTTACTTTTGCAAAATTTATTTTTTAAAAAAAGTAGTAATAAAAAAATTATAAATTGTGAATCATGAAAAGAATAGTATTATTAGTATTTGTTTTAATTCAATTATTCGGTTATGCTCAAAACTCAATAACCATTGATTTAAAAGGGGTTGCAAATAAAAAAATTTCTTCAAACATAACAGCGGGGAGTTTTGTTGAAATAGTTGAAATAAATAAGGGTTTTAATTCCCTGTCAAGTTCTGTTGTGCTATTAATTGATGGAAAAACAGAATCAATTTCTTATGGTCAACTTGATAAGATTAGTATCGAACCCAACAATAGCAAGGAATTTTGGACTTATCAAGCATTAAAACATTCAACTTATGAAAATTTACTAAAAAGCGGATTACAGTATGAATTAAGGCACGAATTAGAAAATGATGCTTTGCAGTATATTGACTACGTCTATGAACGAGATTTAATTTTTAATGATAGCTTTTCAGAAAGTTATTTATATAGTTTGTCATACAGGATATACCCTGTAAGCATTTTTGATGAGAGACTCGGATTATTAAACGTAAGGATTCTCAAAGATATTAATCCTAATGCTTTTATTTTTCCAAATGGCACATTTTTCGTTACAACAGGATTACTCTCTACTATTAATTCCGAAGAAGAATTGATGGCTGTATTAGCACATGAAATAGCACATTTTGTATTAGATCATTCTGTGATTAATATCAACAAAGCGATTCAAAGAAAAAAGAATGCCGAATTTTGGGCATCTTTTGCTACAATAGCTGCCGCTGTATCGGAAATTTCCCTTGCAACGAAAGACTATTATTTTTACGGATCTTTAACTAACTCCACTGCTGTTATTGCACAAGAAATAGCCAACTCAATAGAGGAAAGACTTGGTCTGAAATTTTCAAGAGAACAAGAAAGAGAAGCCGACGAGTGTGCAGAAGAATTATTGATGTTTTTATCAGTAAATCCCTTGGCACTTTCATCTGCATTACAAAAGATTAAAAACTATTATATTTTAAATGGAAATTATTATGCTATTTCAGGCTACGGATCCCATCCTTCTTTAGAAGGTAGAATAAGAGAAATAGGAAACCCTGCAACTTTTATAGAAAAAAATATTTTTTCAGCAAACAATAAAAAATATGACAGTAAAGTATCACTTGTAAATACTTTCAACTCAAAAGTTGAATTAAATAATCAACATTTTATATCTTGTTTGAATTTAGCAAAAAGAAATATTGATGCAAATGTTGCAACAGAAGATGATTTTTTATTGGCATCTATTGCTACCTTGAATATGTTTGATAATGAACAAAGTAATATAGAAGCCTTAGGTTTCATAAACAAAGCAAAATCTTTAAATGTTTATCCTAATATACATTTATCAAAGTACGAGGCAATATTATTAATAAGATTAAAAAAATTATCAGAAGCAAAAGTTTGTTTACAAAAATATAAAGCAGAAATTGAATCTAAAATATCCGGTAATGATAAAATAATTGACTCAAAACAATGGGAAATTAATAACAGATACATTATATAGAATATGAATGGGCTGCTAAGATGATTTATAAAGTTGATAAATTATGAAAACATTTCAACTGTTTATTTTTTGTAACAGGTCATCTATATTTTCATAACTGTATTTTATTAAGGATAATTTTATGTTGGAAAATGTACATAAAATTCTCGAATTACACACAGACGGATAAAAATTTCTTTCAAAATTTATAGAGGAAATCTTCTTTTAGTTTCAATTGCTGAAAAACAAATTGTTCTGTCAGTGCACCTTTAAATTCGGTAAAAACAGCATTGCCGGCTATCAAGGTTTTGGCATTTAGTTTAGACATTGTACCAAGTAGTCCTATATCGTTATGATACAATTTGAAAGTAGATAATTCCTGATAGGCGACAAGTGGCAGGGCAGGTTTTGAGACGCTGTAAATTTTGTGTAACAGTCCCGAATCCACAAGCCATTGAATTGCCAACTCAAAATCCTTTCTGTAACAATACGCTTAGTATCAAAATTTTGCAAAAACATATTTTTGGGAGCGTCTTTATCATCAAAATTGACATAGACCATTTGCCGAAATTCTGATTTACCGAACTCTTTCAACAGCCAGGTTTTCCCCACCTGTCGTGCTCCTAAAAAAACGAGTGGTTTTTTTCTTTTATTTATTTTCCACTCTATCAAATGTTTAATGGATGTCCGATACATTTTTTCTGATATTTTTCTAATATTATTTAACACTTTTCCTGACATAAAACTGTGACAAAAGTACACTTTTTCTGACATAATCAGGCTAATGTATAGGGCAAATGCATTACATAATTTTTACCAACACAAAAGTTATATTATCACGACCTCCTGCCTTTTTTGCTGCATGAATTAGCGAGTCGGATTTTCTTTGTAATGTTATGTTTTTCGCAAGAATTTTTTCAATAGTTTTATCGGAAACTTCATTACTAAGTCCGTCTGTACAAAGTAGAAAAATGTCGCTTTTAGCAAATGAAATTGGTTTATCCGATATGTCTGGTTCAATTATTTCTTTAATTCCCAATGCTTTAAGAATCCGATTTTTATTTGGATGATTTAATGCGTCTTTTTCGGTAATGATTCCTTGATTTACAAGCACCTGTACTAAAGAATGGTCATTTGTAAGACGATGTAAACGTTTTTTCTTCGCTACAAAATGATAGATACGGCTGTCGCCAACATGGGCTATCCATACACCATTTTCATTAATTAACAATACACAAGCAGTTGTTCCCATTCCTTGTAATTGCTGATTTTGATTTGCTTCTTTTATAATTTGTTGATTTGCAAAATCAAATGCGTTTTTCAATTCAAGTTTAATATCATCATGTTTTTGAATTTCAAAATAATTGATAATACTTTCTACCGCTATTTTCGATGCAATTTCACCGCCGTTATGTCCGCCCATACCATCACACACTACGCAAACAATTTCATTTGTTGTTTGAACAACACCAAAATAATCTTCATTATTATCTCGCACTAAACCGGGGTCAGTGGCGGATATGATTTCGATATGGGGTTTAAATATGTTCATATTCTCTGTTTATTTATAACACATCAATACGGCAAATCCTCATACCCCGGTATTGGTTTTACATCCAATATTTCCGCCTTTATCTCAAAGTTGTCTTTGTTGGAAATATCTATCCAAAAATAGCAACCAATTAATTCCGGCACTTCAATTCTTACTTTTTCGCCTGAATTAATGGTTTTGTTAATTAATTAATTCTTTCCCTCAAATCTTATGATTTCAAATGATGCGCCTCCGTATGATTGTTACCAATGTAACACACCAAATAAACAGTTTCCCCATTCTCTGCATATTTTGAAAAGAAAGCGTACTATTGGGTGTGTCTGTTTTTCTTAAAAGTGGTATAGTATAAATTTTTTTCGTACTTTTCATAGTATTTTGGCCCTGGTTTATGTCTAACATAAGGCAGGTTCTGTTTTATATCATAGAACAAATCATCCACATATTGATGGGCAAACTCTTCATAACTGAAATACCCTTTTTCATACAGTATATTTTCAAGTTCATAAAAATAGTTCCGTATTTCAGGTAAAAATAAAACACTCATATTCGGGATGCAAATTTATTACGAATATCTCCATGTATCTTTTCTAATAGTTCTTCTGTTGTTATGCCTCTGCGTAGATTGTCATCAGGTTCTAATATTATTTGTTTTGGATATTGTATATCAAATGTTTTGTACATTAAATGATACATATTGTTATCTTTTTCGATACAAACATCTTCATTTACTGCCATTGTAAAATATTTTTCTTGATTGGAATTAAATTCTTTTGCACTTATTATTGTCATGACATCAAATTTTTATGTTGCAAAGGTACTAAATTATTATGAAAACATAATGCTGTTAAAATTCTAATCCATCTGCCCTAACTCCAAAAATAAAACGCCTCATTCAACGTTATTAATGGCAGTACTTTAAAACAAATAAAAAATATGTTGGTATTACAAACGCTTGCTGTGGACGCAGCCGATGCTCTTGCAGCAACAACACAAGAATTTGATTCCCTGTCAGTTATTGATTTAGCCATTAAGGGTGGGTGGATTATGGCGGTTTTAGCCGTACTGTCCGTTATTGCGGTTTACATCTTTGTAGAGCGATGGTTGACGCTTCGTAAGGCAGATCAGGAAGAAAAATATTTTATGGATGAAATAAAAGACCACATCCATCAAAATCGTTTAAAAGAGGCGCTTGCTTTGTGTAAACGTCAGAATACGCCATCGGCGCGAATGATTGAAAAAGGCATCAACCGTTTGGGAAAACCGTTGAACGACATCAATGCCGCCATCGAAAATGTGGGAAATTTGGAAGTCAGCCGATTGGAAAAAAATCTTACCGGATTGGCAACCATCGCCGGAGCAGCGCCCATGATTGGATTTCTCGGTACGGTAATAGGAATGGTTATCTCATTTTACGACATGGCAAATGCCGGAAATAACATTGATATTCAACTTCTTTCGTCGGGTATTTATTTGGCGTTGGTTACCACTGTCGGAGGGCTGATTGTAGGAATAGCCGCTTATGTCGGATACAATTACCTTGTAGCGCGCATTGACCGTATCATCTTCAATTTGGAGCGACGGACGACCGAGTTTTTAGATTTATTGAACGAGCCGGTGGCATAAATCACAACATATCATGGCACTAAAAAAGAGAAATAAAGCCAATCCGAACTTCAGCATGGCATCCATGTCGGATTTGGTATTTTTACTGTTGATTTTCTTTATGATAACATCAACATTAGTAGCGCCCAACGCCATAAAACTGCTTCTACCGCAAAGCGAAAGCCGTACCATTGCCAAACAAAGCGTAACAGTCTATATTGATGAATATCAACAATATTTAATGGAAATCGGTAAACGTCCGGTCGTTGTCGGCGATTCGAGTTTAATTTATAACATCGAAGCCTCTTTGGCAGGAGTAGAAGACGGCTCGGTGGTACTGCGTTCCGACCATACCGCACCTATACAGTTGGTAGTCAATATTTATGACGTAGTTGATCAAATCAATAAAAAACATAACACCAAACACAAAGTAATTTTGGCAACAAAACCGAAAAAATAACATGCGAACCACACCGGAACAAAAAAAAGGAATAATAGGAACTGTCATAATACACCTTTTATTGGTGTTGATACTGTTTTTCCTTGCACTTCGAACACCCTTGCCGCGACCCGGAGAAGAAGGCGTCGAAATTCGCATGGGCAATTCGGACGAAGGCACTTTTTCGGAATATTTTGATTATTCATCAACATCTTCCCCTACTCCAAAACCCGCTTCCCAAGCGCAGGAAGAAGAAATTGTAACCCAAACCGAAGAAGAAACCATCGCCATAGAAACCCCTCCAAAACCTCAACCACAGCATAAACCCGAAGAAAAACCTATTGTCAAACCCGACCCCAAGCCCGACCCCAAGCCCGACCCCAAACCAACTGTTGATCCGCGTGCTTTATATCCCGGAAGCAATACCAACACTTCGGGCGGAGGAACCGGAACCAGCGGCGACTACGGTCGCCCAGACGGAACCTCATCAACAGGCGATTTAACCGGCGGCGGACAAGGATCAGGACACGGAAACGGGACAGGAACCGGACAGGGAAGCGGCTCAGGAAGCGGACAAGGACGTGATTATTTTCTGAGAGGACGCGAAATAAAATCTCTAAAAAAACCCTCTTATAACTCAGAAGAACAGGGGCGTGTAGTAGTTGAAATTATTGTGGATAAAAAGGGAAATGTTACAAAAGCAACAGCACGACTTAAAGTTGATGACCCCGATTTGAAATCTACAACAACGGATCAAAAGTTATGGAAAGAAGCCGAAAAAGCGGCTTTACAATCCACATTTTCAGCCAACGATAAGGCTGCCGAACAACAAAAAGGCTATATCGTATATAACTTTGTAAAACAAGGAGAATAACACAATGATACCAAAGAAAATACTGACGATAATATGCTTATGCTGTTGTAACCTTGTGATGACGGCACAATTACCCCGCCCGCCCGCTCCGCCACCCGAACCAACACGAGTTAATAACGTTTATTTGGGTGTTGTCGGCGGCTTGTCTGTTCCCTTTTCAAATCTTGCAGTGACACAGAAAGTCGGAGGATTTGGACAGGCAGAAGTTTTTGTTTTTGTTACAAAATATATCACCTTAGGAGCAGATTTTGCCTACCATTATTTCCCCGGAAAAGGTGATAGCATTGATATTGCTATGCAGGAAGTGTTGATAAACGGCGGTTTCTATTTCGACCATTCATTAAATCCGCACATTTCGTTTGGATTAGGATATTACGGCGAACCCGGCGCCAGCCACTTGGGGATGGTACCCGGAATAGGAATCATGCCCAAAATAACAGACCGAGTTTATTTCACCGCCAGAGCATCAGCCAATTTTTTCGACATGAACGGGCATTTTTTTAAAGTTTGCGCAGGGTTTACCTTTATGGTCTTTCAGCATAAACCGATAAAGAAATATTAAAGGTTCAAAGAGATTTAACAATTCGTCATTTTATCGTACCTTTGTACCCAACAAATTGGCAAATTGTCAGCATTTTTTCTATGAATAAAAAAGGCAAACTACACAAAGAAATTCTCAGTTATCTTCAGATACTTTTCGGGACGTTTTTGATGGCGGTGGGCATTGTTGTGTTCATTGCACCGATGAAGTTGGCGCCCGGAGGCGTTTACGGCATTGCTATCATATTACACCATTTATTTGGACTTCCAATAGGTTGGACGGGTTTGGCGCTGGATATACCACTGCTTCTTATCGGGACCTGGGTATTAGGACCGCGTTTCGGAGTGAAAACCATTGTCGGAATCGTGTCGCTTTCGCTGTTTATATCACTTTTGGAATGGATTTACGGACATGGGTTGTTGATAGACAGTCCATCGGCGTATTTTCTACTTTCGCTGTTTGGCGCAGTTTTTGCCGGCGTAGGTTTGGGGTTGGTCTTCAAAACGAGGGCTACTTCGGGCGGAACAGACATCATCGCCGCCATCCTCAAAAAACATATTCATCTACCTTTTGGAACTACGTTGATTTTGGTTGATTCTGTCATCGTTATCATGGCTTTAATTGCTTTTCGTGATTGGGAAATTCCGCTGTACTCGTTAGTAGTAATCTATGTGACAGGAGTTGTAATAGACAAAGTCATCGAAGGCTTTAAGTCAGACAAAACAGTTTATATTATTTCCGAAAAACATGAAGAAATCCGCAATGTCATTCTTTTCCAATTAGAACGTGGAGGAACATATATCAAAGGCGAAGGCATGTACAACGGAGACGATAAAAAAATCATCTATACCATCGTTGACCGTAAACAACTCCCAACGCTGATACATCACGTACACGAAATTGACCCAAAAGCCTTCCTCTCTATCGTCAATGCCAGCGAAACTCTGGGAGACGGATTTCAACCACTGAACAAGGATTTGTAAATAAAAAACCAATAATAATGAAACAAGAATTAGAACAAATGGTTACCGAATGGTTGCTGTCGTTAGAATTTTTACATTACGGCGCTAACTATTACGCCGACTGGCTCATTTTCGGCTGTGGAGCAGTGGCGGCATATTTTCTGTTTTACGGAATATATCGCCTTACAATATTTATCGTAGAAAAAATCCTCAGAAAGAAAAAGGCGGGTTTTCATCATTCACTGTTAAAAAAGAAACTCTACAGAAGGGCTTTCTACATTCCTACGATGATAGTTATCAACGCTCTGACGAAGTTGTTGTTCGGAGGAAGTCCCGAAACAGTCAGTTTTTTAATGTCGGTATTGAGTATCTGTTCTGTTTTGGTTACCTGTTCCATTCTCTTTTCCATTTTGAACGCTTTCGACGATTCATTCAGTAAAAAACAGGCTTCCATTAAGGGTATCGTACAATCGGCTAAAACAGTAATTTATATTATTGTCGTAATTTTTATTATATGTTTATTGTTAAAAGTTGAAATCTTGAAACTTTTAGCAGGATTAGCCGGCGCTTCTGCAATAATGATGTTAGTATTTAAAGATTCCATTTTAGGATTGGTTGCTGGTATCCAACTCTCTATCAACAAAATGGTTATGCCGGGCGACTGGATAGAGATGGCAAGTTCCGATGCCGACGGCACCGTTGTCGAAATTTCACAAATCACCGTCAAAGTACAAAACTGGGACAACACCATCACCACCATCCCCGCCTACGACCTCATTACTAAGCCGGTAAAAAACTGGCGTGGCATGTGGGCATCAGGCGTCCGGCGAATTAAACGTTCCATTTATATTGACATGACAAGCGTACAGTTCTGCACACAGGAAATGTTAGACAAATTCCGAAAAATCCAATATTTGGACGAATACATTTCAAGAAAAGAAGCCGAAATAACAGAACACAACAACGCCTTAGCCTTCGACAAAGAGATAGAAATCAACGGACGACATCTGACCAACCTCGGCATTTTCCGAGCATATCTGCAACGTTATTTAGAACATCATCCCGGACTTAACCACGAGTCCATGATCATGGCACGACAGTTGCAGCCCACCAACCTCGGAATACCTATCGAAATTTACGGTTTTGCCAAAACCATAAACTGGACCGAATATGAAAAAATCCAGTCCGACATCTTCGACTACATCCTATCTTCAATAAACTATTTTGAACTGCGCATATACCAAAACCCCTCGTGGCATGATTATAGAAAAAAATAATATTACATTTAGATGTTTAATCTACCATACAACCAAAAATTTATTCAATAGTTCAGTATTAAATAATTATTTGTATTTTTGCCCTTATTAAATCAAATACTTTAGATGATGAAAAAAATTATTATCCCGATGATAGCTTTAATTGCTTGGGCTACATCGTTATCTGCGCAAATTACAAGAGAACAGGCAGATGAAATTGTGTTTCAGCACATTAAAAAAGAAGTAACTCCACCCTACCTTCTGTACGTCAATGTCAATACACCAAGCGAAACAGGCATTGCCATAACGACATACAACGAAGAAGCAATGCAGGCAAAATACGCTTGCTGGGCATATTATTTGAACGAGAGTCCAGGGCTGAGCGAACCTTCCCAACACCGCTACCTGTTTGTAAAAGAAAACGACGGCAACCTGTTGGAAGTAATCACAAGCAACGACATCGGACCCGATGACTTATCCCAATGGGAGAAGGTAACCGTTGGCATTGCTGAAACAGCACTCAGCGACCAAATTACGGTTTATCCAAATCCAACGACAGGGGAATTTATAGTAACGAGTAACCGGTTACAAGTAATAGGTATTGAGATATTCGATTTTCTGGGTCGTAGCGTAGGGGGAATATTCCCCTCCAATAATTTGGAGGGGTGGCAGCCGCAGGCTGACGGGGTGGTTATTAATATTTCACACTTGCCAATTGGCATTTATTTATTACATATTGATACTGAACAAGGAGAAGTAATAAAAAAAATCATTAAACATTAAAACCATACAGTCATGAAAAAGTTATTTTTATTAATCCTTGCGCCCTTTGTTTTATTATCCACATTGTCGGCACAAATCACACAGAAAGAAGCAGATTCTATTGTAAAACAACGCTTAGTCGGCGAAACAAAACCCTACACCGTTTATGCAAAAAACGATGTACAATCGGAAGGATATACTGTAATTACAACCACCGGCGAGACGCTCGAATTGGAGTATCCATGTTGGGTTTATTTTGTGAAATACGAAGGAGAGACTATTGGCAAATATTTGATTGTCAAAGAAAGTAACGGGAATTCACTAGAGATAAATACAAAAAAAGATAACGGTCCGAATAATTTGAATAAATGGAGGTTTGTTCTTTTTGATGATTTTTGTACTTATGTCAATATAAAAGATATTGACCAAACAATACCATTTATTAATAAATTTTTAAAAAGTCTGTCGAATGATTTGAGTGATGAACAAAAATTACAAGAATTGGCAACATGGTTAAAATCATTCCCTTGCATAATTTTTTCAACTGTGTCATGCCAGTCGTGCAATGGAACAAACCCACCGATGAGCGAAATAAACATTTCCTTTAATGACAATGGAACATTTAAAAGATTTAGTCTTGCTATTTCGATGTCATCTCCGTTAGAAGCAATTGGTTATCATTATCTTGTTCCTGATAATGAAAATTATTATTATTATTCCGACAAAAAAATTTATTTGCATGAAGCAAAAGATAAAATCCTTCTGAAATTTACAAAAAATACCACCATAGAACAAATGGAAAATATAATCAACAAAGATATTTTTCTACAACCAATGCACGACGAATATGTGTATATATTTAATGATTTTCGGATTGTTGTTCTTGAATCTAAAGATGGGAATCCTGTGCCGGCATCCAGCATTGTATATTTTAAAACGAAACAGGAAACAGTAGCAGTAACGTACATATTAGGGAAAGACGGATATTTTTCCGGGATTATGGATGACTTTGCTATTAAATTAAAATCAACAACTTCTTATGAACAATTGCAGGAGTTAGCAGCAGAAAATAATTGTATAGTGGGGGAACATTTTCCATATGGTCCAAATACTTATATGATGCATGTACTTAAAGTTTCTCACTTAAATGCTATCCTCATGTCAAGTTTGTTCTATGAAACAGGACTTTTTAACTCTTCTTCACCAAACATGATTATTCTTAATGCATTTGGTAAAACTTATTAGATTATGAAAAAGATTATTTTCACATTAATATTAGGTATTATTATTAACCTTTTTACAAGCGCTCAAGCAAATAGCGATATTTATTACTATTATAAAAAAGAAAAGATATTTCTTCAGCAAATAACAAATAAAATATTCATCAAATTTGATACAAATGCTAATAAAGAACAAATACAAGTACTTTTCAATAGTGATACATCTTTGATAGCAACCCATATAAATTTGGATGATAAATGTTTATTTTTTGCCATACTTGAAACAAATGATGGAAAAGATGTTCCTTTGACAGTCATGGAATATTACAAAGCAAAAGAGGAAGTGATTTCTGTAACAAATTTACTTCAATATAATAATTGTCAAGGAATGGTTGATGGATTTACAGTTAAATTAAAACCTACAACATCTTTTTTACAGTTAAAGTTGCTTACTGAACAAAATAATTGTAGAATTGAGGAAGAATGTAGATATGTAAAAAATCAATATATGATTAGTGTTTCAAAAAAATCTCATTTGAACACGTTACAGACTTCTAATTTGTTTTTTGAAACAGGACTTTTTGAATTTGCCAGCCCCAACTTCATAGTAATAAATGCTCTTGCTTCAAATGATTTTTATTTTGAACAGCAATGGGGTTTGAAAAATACCGGACAGTTTAGCGGAACGCCAGGAATAGATATTAATATTGAATCGGCGTGGGCAATC
>Ga0209628_10000420_pt1 | contig 25726 bp, 16 predicted proteins | sample TergutCu122P4_FD_187285 | JGI IMG/M metagenome (GOLD analysis project Ga0209628, IMG submission 187285) | Cubitermes ugandensis P4 segment gut microbial communities from Kakamega Forest, Kenya - Cu122 P4 (SPAdes) (version 2) | ecosystem: Host-associated > Arthropoda: Insects > Digestive system...
AAATGCCAAAGGACAGATCACGCAGGAGAAAAGAGGAACTAAACAAACCTATCGAGGATATGACACCAGAGGCTTTCCATCGTCTTTAGATGCAAATGGAATTGTTGGTATAGGTTGGTACTTTAATAACAAAGGGAACTTGGAGTATCGAGGCGACTATGCGACGGATGTCTATGATGAAAATTTTGAGTACGACCTCCAAAACAGACTTACACACCAATATACATATAATTACAAGGGAAAATTAATCGCTCAATCCAACATTGTTTACGATTCTAATGGTAATATTTCTCAAAAGAGCGATTTGGGTAATGTTACGCTTCATTACGGAGCCGGAGGCAAACCGCATGCGCTTACTTCCATTTCAGGAGTACCTGCGAAATTCCCTACCGACAGTTTATCTGTTACTTATACCGATTTTAAGAAAATAAAAACACTTACGCAAGGTCTCAAAACATACACCTTAAGTTATGGTGTGGATGAACAAAGAACAAAATCGGTTTACAAAGTAAATAATGTAACAAAGGAAACCCGTTATTATCTGGGCGATTACGAAGAAGTAACCGATTCCGCCAATGTTACCAAAAAGATACACTACCTGCCGGGTGGCGCCATACTGATAGTGGCAGGTAATGCGGAAACTCTATATTATGGGTATTACGACCACTTGGGCTCGTTGGTTGCCTTGACCGATTATAACGGCAATGTTTTAGAACGCTACGCTTACGATCCCTGGGGCAATCGCCGTAATCCCGACAACTGGGCGCAGCCCGACAGCCGCACATCCTGGATTATCAATCGCGGATTTACGATGCATGAACATTTAGATGCGTTTGGGATTATCAATATGAACGGTCGGGTGTACGACCCGCTTACAGCGCAGTTCTTCTCTCCCGACCCGTATTTGCAGGCGCCGGGGGATTGGTTGAATTATAATCGGTATGCTTACGCTTTTGGGAATCCGTTTAAATATACGGATCCGAGTGGAAATATATTTGTCATTGATGACTTTATTATTGCAGTACTATTTGGCGCGGCTATAAATTATATTGTTCAAGGAGCGTCTGGCAATATTAATAGTACTGGTGATTTTTTAAAAGCATTGGGTATAGGTGCACTTGCAGGAGCAGCGGGATTGAATACATTAAAAATAGAGGCTCAGTAGCAAAACCCTTTCCTGTAAATCAATTTATCACTTTTATACTCGGAATAGACGACTGAACAGGCAGCGTGTTGATGCTTGTAGCACCCAGCTTGGCCAATTCATAACGTACTTTTGCCAAAGGTTCGTTGATATTTCCCGCATCAATTTGAATGTTATATACCGAAAATTCTTTGCCCACGCTCACGGTCGGCTCGTCGGCAAACAGATTCTTTTCGCACAAATAGCGGTCTATCCCATCCACGTTTTTATTGGAAACGTTAAACATTATCAACATTTTGTTTTCTGCGTTTATCGAGCCATACAAATTTAGTAAAAACATATTTAAAAGTTCGTGTTTTACTGCATCTTTTCGTACTGCCGGATTTATCCAAACGCTTGTTTGAGAATGCATTATGGTGTCAATAATTTTTAAATCGTAATTTTTAATTGCGCTGCCCGATTGGGTTATTTCCAAACCAATATCAGCACCGCCATTTTTAATTTTGGCTTCGGTTTTTCCCCACGTTTCGTAGATGACAATACCCGACTTTATTTTCGAAGGCGTTTTATATTTTTGTACCGAAAATTCTTGAAACTTGTCCAACAGATCTATCGCGTCCAATTTCGTGCGCAGCCAATCCAATGCCATATAGGGCATTTCGGATACAGCCGTAATCAGTTGTTTCTTCGCACAAAGATTTTTCAAAAAATCTTCAACCGTATCAAATTTGTTGCTATCAACTATTCCGACCAATTTTACACCGCCGCGATTCAATGCTAAAATACGTTCCAAATTTACCTCTGTCCCATATTCGAGTTTCATTTCCAGCATCCGCTCCTTAATCCAGTCGTCGCCGGCAATCGCTACGTCTATCTCGTTGATTTCTAATTGTGCGCCAAATTCCTGCGGACGTCCGTCCCAACCAAACAAATAATTGACCGAAGTAAATTTTGTAGGACCTCCCTGCGCATATCCGGACATGCTAAATCCGCTATTAGCTAACAGGTTAACTAAATTTCCTCCTCTGTTCGGGTCGGCAAGCGAGCCAGCCGGCATTCCTATTTTCAATGTTGTTTCCATGTTTTTATTCTTTATATCTAATTGATTTTGCTACTCTTTCTTTGGGGGGCTTGGGGGGGGTATTTTCAATTATTTCCAATGAATTGTCTTTGTTTATTCTCCGATAATAACACGAAGAGTAAGGCATTCCGTTCTCTTTTTTCGCGTGGCACGCTCCTTTTCCCTGTGGTGTTACCAAATACAACAGTGAGTTTTGCTCGCAGTTGATGCGAATTTCGTCTATTTTCAACGTATCGCCAGATGTTAATCCTTTCTTCCATAATTCGTTACGACTACGACTCCAATATGTGGCATAGCCGCTACGGCGCGTTTCGTCGAAAGCTTCTTTGTTTACAAATGCCAAAATCAACACCTCTTTTGTGGTGTAATCTTGCGTAACAACAGGCAACAACTTTTGTCCGTCTTCGCCAAAATCAATCAATAGCTCGTTTGTATATTCTTTGCTCATCGCTTAAAAATTTGGAGATGCAAAGGTACATAAAAGCAGTGCATCAAACAACTCGTCTGCTGCTGTGGCTTCCATTTTAAACTCAAATTTTCCTGTCTTCTTCTGCGTGTGGTAAGCAACAGGGTTCCATAAGTTGTTATCCGGATTTTTATGATTGGTAATCGATCCGGGAATCCAACGATATATTTTGTATGTTCCGGGCGGCAGTTTATCTATTTTATAACTGATTTTACTGCCTTCCTTTTTGGCGCGTATTAGCATATCATCCAAAAGCATTATATCCGGATACAACGTTGATTCTTTAGGCAGGTAGTCGATTTTCTCCCAACCTGATTTTGCTTTTGCATTTCTGTTGCTGACATATATGCGGTCGGGTGACGAAATGCCGAAGTAATCGCCCACTGCGGTTAGCGATATTGCCCCGAAGTTGCGCAGGCTTTCGGAAGTAACCCACAAGTCGGATTTCTTGTTGTAATAGGTGTAAGGAGTTTCGAATGTGATGGACAATGTTTTATCGCCTGTACGGTTCCACATCCAACCTTCGACATAGCGCTCGGCTATATCCGAAAAAGTGAGGTCGTTTTTCCCCAAATAGGGCTTGTAGAACATGGTAAGATGGCACAGTTTCAACTGGTTTTTGTAGATATAGTCGGATGTTGAACTTGCCGAATGCACATAATAGGTAGCACTGTTTTCTACTTGCGAGTGCATATTCAACAACATATCAAATGGACGGTCGGCTGTCAGTTTCTCCATTATTGCTTTCAATGCTTTGACCTCGGGTTCGGTCTGCTCCTCCGGTCTTGCCCAATTAATCTCGATGTTTACGCCGGTAGGGTTTGAGCGAGAAAGGCCTTCTACTACGCCGTCGGGATTGGCAAAAGGCACGATGTAAAACGTCATCGCTTGGCGGTAAGCCTCCGCTTGCGGAGTATCGGCTACAAGTGCACTGATAAATCCGTCCAAATGCCAAGTACCTGGAGTTTCACTTGTATGTACACGACCATGCACCCAAACCCGTTTTTTTTGCGAATCGGAAACACTCGTATCGGTAATGGTAAGCATTTGCAAGGGCAATCCTTTACGACTGTAACCGATGGTGTCTAATTGTACATACGCATGACTGTCCCAATCGCCAATGCGTTCTTGCAGGCGTGAGTAGTCGTAAGGAATGAAATAAGCGACATAAACAGTATCTTCTTTGAATCGTTGCGTGAACAGGTAGTCGGTATCTGCCATATTGTCGAATCGATGGTAATCGACTTTGTTATATGAATATACCGGACGCAACGGGTCGGTTTTTTTGAAATTCAGCGTAATTTGTTTGCCTTCTATCCCTGTCATACGAAAGAAAAACCATCGTGCGCTTGGCTCTAAATCTGTATCAATAGGATTAATCGGATCGCTTTTTGAAGTGATGAGATACGACAGGCAAAGGATAGAATCTTTGTCTGAAACTTTTAACCAAGTAGAATCTACCAACTGATAGTCGCCTAACGAACCGCTTTCAAAATCGGTAGAAAATGTAACCTGCGCTTTACTTCCGGAGAAAGCGACAGTTAGTAACAGAAAAATAATAATAATACGTTGCATAGATTTTATGTTTAATATTTACACAAAGATATTCACATTTTGGGATTTTCTAAAAGCCATTTCCAAACAGGAACGATTTTTATTGTTTTTTCATCAATTTGTAGCGTTTTTTCTTCTTCGTATGTAATTATCAGCAATTTCTCACACGGTAACACTTTCGGAATTTTCAATAGTGCTCCAACTTCTCTGTCAAAAGTGCCGTCGGCATTGTCGAGATTGTAACAAACTTGAATGGCCGTTTTTATTTCCGGAATATAAAAATCGACTTCGATGTTTTGATTGTAAAAAAATACCGCATCTTCGCGTCCGAATTTTCGTAGAAGTGTTATTGCCACAAGATTTTCTGAAAGAGCCGTGTTTCCGTCTAATAAAAAAAGATTCAGAATACCGTTGTCGGTAAAATAATATTTCGGATAGGTTTCTTTCTCTACCAATTTGCTTGCCAGATTTTGAATGGGTGAAACTCCTCGTAATTAAAATCACGCTTAATAACTTGATAATTAGAAATTTCTATTTGATTGTCTGCAATTACCTCTTTTAAAATCTCTTTATTCATGTCCGTTTTTGTTTCGTTGACGGCACGAAAATAGTATTTTTTTATTTCATAGACAAAATAAAAATGATCTTTTTTACAAAAAAACGATAAAATCCGTAGTTGCCGTTCAATGTCTTTGCCGCAACTATCAATATTTTTCACTACTTTTGTGCGGATTTAGGATTTAATTTTTAAACAATAAAATATGAGCAAACAATTCATTCTTTTAACGCTCTTCCTCTGCGCCCTCTTTACTGTAAAAGGGCAGGAAGAAAAAATCAAATTCAGTGAATACGATCTGGCTAACGGTTTACACGTTATTCTCTATCACGACAAAACCACGCCCAATGCGATGGTTTCGATTATGTATCATGTAGGTTCTAAAAACGAAGACCCCGAACGGACAGGTTTTGCCCATTTGTTTGAACATCTGATGTTTGAAGGTTCTGAAAACATCGAACGCGGCGAGTTTTTTGGAATGGTTCAGGCTGCCGGCGGGTCGTTAAACGCCAATACATCGTTCGACAGGACTTTTTATTTTGAGAATGTTCCCTCCAACGAATTGGAACTTGCTCTTTGGATGGAAGCCGAACGAATGCTTCACGCTAAAATCGACACGATTGGAGTTGATACCCAAAAAGGCGTAGTAATCGAAGAACGCAAACAAGGGATAGATAATCAACCCTACGGCACCTGGTTGGAAGAAGTAAATCGTCGGGCTTTTACCGTGCATCCTTATCGCTGGCATGTCATCGGCAATCCGGAGCATATCCGCAACTCTACTTTTGAGGATGTATTTAACTTTTACAAAACGTATTATGTGCCGAACAACGCCGTATTGACAGTATCCGGCGATTTCGATGAAGCGCAAACCAAAGAATGGATTGAAAAATATTTTGGGACAATTCCACGAGGCGTGTTGCCCATCCATCGTCCGAATGTAGTAGAACCACCTCAGACTCTTGCTATTCGCGATACGGTGTATGATAAGATTCAGTTGCCGGCTGTATTTATTGCATACCGCGGTCCGGCGGAAGGAACGAAAGATTATTATGCAATGGAACTGTTATCCCAAATTCTGTCCGGTGGCAAGAGCGCCCGCCTGAAAACCAATTTGGACGAAAAAGGCTTAACCGCTCAATCCGTGTTGTTCTATTACGCAATGGAAGATGCGGGAATGGTCTATACCTTAGGAATCGCTAATTTGGGAAAAGAATCTCAGGACGTGGAAGATGCGATCGTGGCTGAAATAGAAAAGGTAAGCAGCGAATTGGTTTCGGAAGAAGAATTTCAAATGGTGCAAGCCGCCGCAGAATATGCTAAAGCAACACAACTTCGCACTCTCGCCGGAGTATCGGAGACTTTGGCTTCCAATTACACTTACTTCAAAGATACTAATCTAATCAATAAAGAACTGAGTTTTTATAGCGGGGTTACTCGGGAAGACTTATTGCGTGTGGCGCAAAAGTATTTCCAACCCGAATCGAAAATAGTTGTTTATTATCTACCTAAAACAAATTGAAAATGAAGACAATATGTAATTTATTTGCATTCCTGCTCGTTGTTTCGACATTGAATGCACAAACATTGGATAGAAGCATCCGTCCCGAATCGGCACCTGCCAGAGAAATCCATATCAAAGACGCTCAAGTATTTACTTTGAAGAACGGCCTGAAAGTGTTTTTAGTGGAAGACAAAACTACGCCGATTGTTTATTATTCGTTGCAGTTGGATGTAAAGGCTGCCTTACAAGGCGAAAAATCCGGTTTGCGTGATGTTTACAACGACGTTTACGGAAAAGCAACCGTTTCGAGAAATAAAGAACAATTAAACAAAGATATTGATTTGATTGCAGCTCAACTGTGGGCTAATCGGTGGGCTACTTCTATTTCCTTCCTGAAAAAATATGAAAAACAAGCGTTGGATATTTTTTCAGACGTATTACTGAATCCGGTATTTACACAGGAAGATTACGATTTATCCATCGAAAAAATGAAAACAGCCTTGTCCGGTATTGGAGACAACCCCGGCACAATGAATAGTCGGGTTGCAGATGTTTTGACTTACGGGAAAGGCTTTCCGAGTGGTGAGATTGTAACCAAACAAAGTCTCGAAAATTTGAAAATAGGAGATTTGGAAGCCTATCATAAAACCTATTATGCCCCCAATGTTTCCCGTTTGGTAATTGTGGGCGATGTTTCGTTGAAAGAAGCCAAAGCGTCGGCAGAAAAATATTTGGGAAAATGGAAGAAGAAAACTGTGCCGGTTGCCGGATACACCATTCCTTCGGCCCCGGAAACAACCGAAGTGGCATACGTCGTGAAACCCGAAGCCGTACAGTCCATCATAACCGTTACTTATCCGGTGCCTTTCCGTATTGGTCAACCCGATTTTGATGCTGCCCGTGTGATGAATACTATTTTAGGCGGTTCCGCTACCGGTTATCTGTTTACGAATTTGCGCGAAAAACACAGTTATACTTACGGTGCTTACAGTAGCCTGTCTAACGGCGAAGATATCGGGCGATTTGAAGTAACCGGTGGTTATGGAGGCGCTTCCGTTAAGGCTGCTATTACCGATAGTGCGGTATATCAAATTTTTTGCGAGATGAATCGGATAATCAACGAGCCGGTAACCGAAAAAGCGTTGAAAGCGGCAAAGACCTATTTGGCGGGTAATTTCTCCCGTAGCCTCGAACAGTCGAATACATTAGCCACTTTTGCTGTCAATATCGACAAATACAATTTGCCGAAAGATTATTACAAAAATTATCTGAAACGCTTGGATGCCGTAACTGTGAAAGATGTTCAGACAGCGGCGCAGAAATACATCAAGCCGGGAAATGCCTGGATTGTGGTTACCGGCGATAACGCTTATGCCGAAACTTTGCTGCCGTTTACTTCCAGCAATACGATTCATTATTACGATTATGATGCCAATCCGGTGGAAGCCCCGGTTGTCCAAAGCGCAGACCTTTCGGCCGAAGATATTATTGCCAATTACATCAGTGCGCTGGGAGGAAAAGATGCCATTGAGAAAATCAACGACTACACAATAACAGCCAAAGTACAGGCTATGGGACAATCGTTGAATTCGACACAAATATTCAAAGTTCCCAATAAATCAATTATATCTTTGGAAATGAGCGGAATGACTGTTCAACGGATGGCATTCGACGGAACCACCCTGCGAATATCGGGCATGGGAGGTTCACAGGAAATTACCGAAGGAGAAGTGGTAAATAAAATGAAAACTTCTGCTGGAATCGCCCCTGAAATGAATTATGTTCAAAACGGATATACTTTATCGGTAGGCGATATCGGAGAAGTGAACGGCGAAAAGGTTTATGTACTCACTGCTGTCAATGGAGGAAATAAAACGGTAAGTTATTTCGACATAAAAACCGGTTTGAAGATCAAAAGCATTGATTTGGCAGAAACTCCGATGGGCGAACAGCAAACCGTAATTGAGTATTCGGATTATCGCGGGATAGAGGGTGTAAAATTTCCGTTTTTGATAAAACAAAGTGGTGCAGGAATGATGATGGAGTTTGTTGTACAATCTGTTAAAGTCAATACGGGAATTGAAGACTCGATGTTTCGATAAAACAGAGTTACACCGGTCTTTCATACAAAGATTTGATAGAGCAACTGAATGCCAATCTTCATTATCAGATTTTCTGTGGGGTTTGAATAAATCCCTTAAATTCATTGACTAACTTCAAGATTGTAAGTGAGATACGCTGTGAGATAGGTCGCTATCCTTTGGATATTCTTTGGCATACACACTGCCAATGCCGTAAGAATGATACCAAAAGTGGAAAGAGACAAAGACAAACAAGCGGCGTAACCTCAAAAAACAAATATAAAACTGTCAATCAGCAGATTGACTAAACAATCTATACCTTAAATCCATGAAAACCTCCTAAAAATACGCAAGGAAAATGATAAAAATCATTTATTGATCAATAAATAGGAACGGTGAAATGAAAAAACTGCCGAAAGAATTTTATCAATCGGCAATTTTATTGTCATTTACTGAATATCCCTAAATAGAGACATTACAGCCCTGTCTTCTACCGTCCCGTTTCCCGGATGATTTTTCGAATATTCCCGTTCAATTCTTCGGCAGCCAACAATTCTTCGATGGAGAGATGCATTCGGTATCGCCAATAATGCCGCGAATGAGCCGGATTATTGATGCGTTCGCTGTCGATGTCTGCTGCGCGTAAGTTCCTATCCATTGCCACCCAATCTTGCAGAGGAATAATGGCAAGCATGGCGGGTGAAGACAAATGGTTGTATATAATTTTCCGAATAATTTCGGGCGTACACTCTTCGGGAGCGGTGCCTTCTTTTTTTAACACCTCATTGTAATATCGCTGTGTCTTCCACCTGTCTTCTTTCCACCAACCCCTAAGGGTAGTGGTATCGTGAGTCGAAGTGGTGCAGACCGACAGGCGAGGAATGTTTTCCAAATCGGTAAATTCCCTGCCCGCGGCTTTGGGCATTCGTTCGATTTCGAGACTGAGGATTTGCAGTTGGCGCATGACTTCCGGCACCGTATGCGGAATCATTCCCAAATCTTCGCCGCAAGCCAGCATGTTGGTTGCATCGACCAAAGGAGTAAGATGTCTCAAGGCTTCCTGTTTCCAAAACTCATTGTGGCGATGATAAAAATAATCGTTGTGCAAACGATCAAATGCCCATCTTTCGGCATCGTTCAGTTGCCCGTAAACATTCGTTGTCCAAAACACAATGCGAGGATGATAATGTTGGGACTGTTCGGCATCTTCGATAAATAACTCTCCGACACGGTCGAAATTCAAACCGGCCTGTTCGATTTCTCCGATTGATAACGGCAAAGCCGGATAGAAATAACCGTTCAACCCGCTGGTTTGCCCGATGGGGATTTGCCAGATGCGGAAAAAACCCAGTATATGGTCAATACGATAAGCATCAAAATAATCAGCCATTTTACGAAAACGTTTTTTCCACCACTCGTAATGGTCGGCTTCCATAGCGTGCCAATTGTAGGTAGGAAAGCCCCAATTTTGTCCATCGGAAGAGAAGGCATCGGGTGGGGCGCCGGCTTGAAAGTTTAGATTGAAATAGTCGGGTTCGGAGATCGATTCCACACTATTGCGGTTGATTCCGATAGGAATATCTCCCTTCAAGATAATGCCTTGTTCGCGAGCATAATTTCGTACGCGAGTCAGTTGCCGGTGGGCGTGAAATTGCAGGTAATAGTAGATTCCGTGAGAAGAACTATTGTCGCGCTTGCAACAATAGTTGGCATACGGAACCAACCATTCTTTGTTCTCCTCGAAAAAAACAGTAAAATCGTCCGATTGGAGTTCTTCTTCTCCTTCTTGCTGAAACAGTTCCCAAAAGAAATCCCATTTCAATCGATCTACTGCTTCATAATCCAAAACAGGAAAAGCATTTAGCTCTCGTTGTTTTTTTTGATAAAAATTACTCCGTTCACCACTCTTTAAAGTTCCCATAGCCCCTAAATTTAGGTACAGCGGGTGCAGCGCATAAATGGATATGGCATTGTATGGATACGAATCTTCCCAACTACGGGTTTGTGTGGTATCGTTGACAGGCAAGATTTGAACGATTTTTTGGTGTGTCGTTTTTACCCAATCAATCAGCCCCAGCAAATCGCCGAAATCACCTATGCCGAAACTATTCCGGCTTCGCAACGAAAAAACAGGAATCGCTAAGCCGGCGATACGCAAGTTTTGTCGCCACTCGGCAAAATTGCTGAATTGAATCTGATTTTTCCCCATTTTTTTCTCGGTAATTCGGTAGCAAAGGTAAAAATTTTATGCCTGATATGGAAAAAATCATATTTTTACCACTGTCTTATTGAAAAATAATATCTCCCAATTTAAAAACACACAAAAAGTTTGGTCATTCAAAAAAAAACAACTACCTTTGCATCCGTTTCAATTTACGCCTCTTTAGCTCAGTTGGCCAGAGCACGTGATTTGTAATCTCGGGGTCGTTGGTTCGAATCCGACAAGAGGCTCTACAGGAGCCGAAAGGAGGGTTTTTGGTTTAATCCGACAAGAGGCTTTTGGAGAATTAGGGCAGTTACCAGAGTGGCCAAATGGGTCTGACTGTAACTCAGATGACGTACGTCTTCGGTGGTTCGAATCCATCACTGCCCACGAAACGATGTGCTGATATGCCAATATGCTATGTGCCAATTAGATGCGGCTTGCTAACATTAGCGCATTTGTACATTGGTATTGACGTATTGAAGCATTGGCACATTAAACCGCGGAAGTAGCTCAGTCGATAGAGCATTAGCCTTCCAAGCTGAGGGTCGCGGGTTTGAGTCCCGTCTTCCGCTCTTTTTTATTGCCTGTGTAGCTCAGCGGTAGAGCACTTCCTTGGTAAGGAAGAGGTCCCGAGTTCAAGTCTCGGCACCGGCTCAAGATTTATTTTAGTTAAGTCATTCAGTAATTATTTTAATAAAGAACAAGTAAATTATGGCAAAAGAAAAGTTTAACCGGTCGAAACCCCACGTTAACATCGGTACGATTGGTCACGTTGATCATGGTAAAACTACTTTAACAGCTGCTATTACTACCGTATTAGCAAAGAATGGTCTTTCGGAAATTCGGTCATTCGATTCTATTGACAACGCTCCGGAGGAAAAGGAAAGAGGTATTACGATTAATACCGCTCACGTCGAATACGAAACAGCCAATCGCCACTATGCGCACGTGGATTGTCCGGGACACGCCGACTACGTGAAGAATATGGTTACGGGTGCTGCTCAAATGGACGGCGCTATCATTGTGGTAGCTGCAACTGATGGTCCGATGCCTCAAACGCGCGAACATATCCTTTTGGCTCGTCAGGTAAACGTTCCGAAACTGGTCGTTTTCATGAACAAAGTGGATATTGTGGACGATGCCGAAATGTTGGAATTGGTGGAGATGGAAATGCGCGAATTGCTCGATTTCTATGATTTCGACGGCGATAATACTCCGGTAATTCAAGGATCTGCCTTGGGTGGATTGAATGGCGTTCCCGAATGGGAAGAAAAAATTATGGAACTGATGGATGCCGTGGATAATTGGATTCCGCTGCCTCCGCGCGACGTGGACAAACCTTTCCTGATGCCGGTGGAAGATGTATTCTCTATTACAGGTCGTGGTACCGTAGCAACAGGCCGTATCGAAACAGGTATCATCAAAACAGGAGAAGAAGTTCAAATTATCGGTTTGGGTGCAGAAGGTAAAAAATCTGTCGTTACCGGTGTGGAAATGTTCCGCAAAATTTTGGACGAAGGCCAAGCCGGCGATAACGTAGGTTTATTGCTTCGTGGTATTGATAAAGATGAAGTAAAACGCGGTATGGTTATTACTCACCCGAACAAAGTGAAACCTCATACGAGAGTAAAGGCTGAGGTGTATATCTTGAAGAAAGAAGAAGGTGGCCGTCATACTCCGTTCCACAATAAATATCGTCCGCAATTTTATATCCGCACTTTGGATGTAACAGGCGAAATTACACTTCCGGAAGGAGTTGAAATGGTAATGCCGGGTGATAACGTAAGTATCATCATCGACTTGATTTATCCGGTGGCTTGTAGCGAAGGTTTGCGCTTTGCTATCCGCGAAGGCGGTCGTACGGTAGGCGCCGGTCAGATTACGGAAATCATTGACTAAAATAGTAACACAGTGACAAAAAGTGACAAGTGACAAGAAAATGGTCACTCGTCGCTTGTCGCTTGTAACTAACTACGGGTTTAGCTCAGTTGGTAGAGCGACGGTCTCCAAAACCGTAGGTCGAGAGTTCGAGCCTTTCAACCCGTGCTAACGTTGAATACAAGAAAATGAATAAGATTATTTCATACATCAAAGAAGCGTACAACGAACTTGTGCATAAGGTTTCCTGGCCTACTCGTCAAGAGTTGTCGAGCAGTACCGTCGTTGTTATGACCGCATCCCTCATCATAGCGGTGGTGATATTTGCTATTGATGCCAGTTTCGAATGGGTTGTTTCCAATTTTTATAACCTGGTATTTCCGAAATAACAAGGTATGTCCGAATTGGAAAAAAAATATTATGTTCTACGTTCCGTTAATGGCAAAGAGAACAAAGTAAAAGAATATCTCGAAGCGGAAATTCGCAACAATAATTTGCAGGATTATATCACACAAGTTATTATTCCTACCGAGAGGGTTGTTCAAAATCGTAACGGAAAGAAAGTGCTGAAAGAACGCGCTTTTCTTCCGGGTTACATTATTATAGAAGCGATTTTGGTAGGGGAGGTAGTGCATTTCCTGAAAAATATCAACTACATTATTGGTTTCCTCGGAGGCAACAAACCGGTTCCTTTGCGTCCAGCGGAAGTAAGCCGCATTTTAGGACAGGCAGACGAACTGCAAGAGCAAGTCAAAGAATTTGAAATTGATTATGTAGTAGGTGAAACCGTCAAAATTAATCATGGCCCATTTACCGGCTTCCACGGTGAAATTGAAGAGATTTATCCGGATAAGAAAAAACTCAAGGTCATGGTGAAAATATTCGGACGGAAAAGTCCCCTGGAATTGGGGTATCTACAAGTTGAAAAAGAATAGGAGCGATTAGGTTACGCTTTTCGTCCTTTCCTTTTTTAATATTCGTGAGTATAAACTAAATTATTAAAACAATGGCAAAAGAGATTGCTGGACAACTGAAATTACAGATTAAAGGAGGAGCAGCAAACCCTTCTCCCCCCGTCGGACCGGCTTTAGGTTCTAAGGGTATCAACATTATGGAGTTTTGCAAGCAATTCAATGCCAGGACCCAAGACAAAGCAGGTAAGGTGTTACCAGTGGTAATCACTTACTATGTTGACAAGTCTTTCGATTTTATCATTAAAAATCCGCCGGTAGCGATCCAATTAATGGAAGCCTCTAAATTGAAAGGCGGCTCTGCTGAGCCGAACCGCAAAAAAGTAGCCGAAGTAACTTGGGATGAAGTCAAGGTGATTGCTGAAGATAAAATGGGCGACTTAAACTGTTTCACGGTTGAGTCGGCTATGAAAATGGTAGCCGGAACAGCCCGTAGTATGGGTATAGCGGTAAAAGGGGCATTCCCTGTAAACAATTAAAATTCAACAGAGATTATGAGTAAACTTACAAAAAATCAGAAGTTGGCTTTAAGTAAAATTGAGGCAGGGAAAGTGTACACCTTAAGAGAAGCATCTGCTTTGGTTAAAGAGATTTCGACAACCAAATTTGATGCTTCGGTCGATATAGATGTTCGATTAGGTGTTGATCCCCGTAAAGCCAACCAAATGGTAAGAGGCGTAGTATCGTTGCCTCATGGAACAGGTAAGCAAATTAGGGTTCTCGCATTAGTGAACCCCGATCAGGAAGCTGCCGCCAAAGAAGCGGGAGCCGACTATGTAGGGTTGGATGAATATATCGACAAAATTAAAGGCGGATGGACGGATATAGATGTGATTATCACTCAGCCGGCTATCATGGGAAAAATCGGTGCTTTAGGACGTGTGTTAGGTCCTCGTGGCTTGATGCCGAATCCGAAAAGCGGTACGGTTACCAACGACGTGGCAACTGCCGTGAAAGAAGTAAAACAAGGTAAAATCGATTTCAAAGTGGATAAAACCGGTATTGTACATACTTCTATCGGCAAAGTGTCTTTCATGCCGGAGCAAATTCGCGACAACGCCAAAGAGTTTGTCAATACATTGATCAAGTTGAAGCCGACGGCTGCTAAGGGTACGTACATCAAGAGTGTTTATCTTTCAAGTACAATGAGTCCGGGTCTGAAAATTGATACTAAATCAGTAGATGAAATTTAAAAGATTTGAATTATGAGGAAAGAAGATAAAACCGCTGTTATAGAACAGATTACAACTACTCTTGGTAATTATACAAACTTCTATTTGACAGATATTGCTACGTTGAATGCTGCAAAAACAAGTAATTTGCGTAGAGAATGTTATAAACAGGACATTAAGTTGATGGTTGTAAAAAACACTCTGCTTAAAAAGGCTTTGGAAAAAATAGAAGGAGATTATTCCGCATTAGATCCTGCATTGAAAGGGAATACGGCTATTATGTTTTCGAACAATGCTAATAGCCCTGCTAAACTGATAAAGACATTTGCCAAGGGGACAGATATTCCCAAGTTGAAAGCTGCTTATGTACAGGAAGGCTTCTATGTGGGTACCGAAAATCTGGATTTGTTGGTAGCTATTAAGAGCAAAAATGAGCTTATTGGTGATGTTATTGCCCTGTTGCAATCGCCCGCCAAGAATGTTATTTCTGCTCTTCAATCGGGAGGAAACACTATTCACGGAGTTTTGAAAACTCTGGCAGAAAGATGAGTAAATGAGTAAACGAGTTGAAAAAGTAAACAAGAAAAATTCGTTAACTCGTTAACTTTTCAACTTATTAACTTACAAAACAAAAACAATTAACAAACAATTTAAAATTATAAAAAAATGGCAGATTTAAAAGCTTTTGCTGAACAATTGGTAAATTTGACTGTAAAGGAAGTTAACGAACTTGCTGAGATTCTGAAAACCGAGTATGGTATTGAGCCCGCTGCAGCCGCTGTTGCTGTTGCCGCTGGTCCTGCAGCCGGAGGAGCTGCCGAAGCCGTTGAAGAAAAAACATCTTTTGATGTGATTTTGAAAGCCGCCGGCGCGAATAAACTGGCTATTGTCAAATTAGTGAAAGAATTGACCGGTCTTGGTTTGAAAGAAGCGAAAGACATCGTCGACAGTGCGCCCGCTCCTTTGAAAGAAGGTGTTTCCAAAGATGAAGCGGATGCATTGAAGAAATCATTGGAAGAGGCAGGAGCAGAAGTTGAACTTAAGTAAAGTATGCTTCTCTTGGTAGTGAAGAGAATGAAAATAATGAGAGAAATGAAGGATTACTTTTCATTCCTTTCATTATTTTCGTTGTCTTTATCGTGATAGTTTATTTTCAATTCATTAAGTTCCAAATTCCGCAATATAAATGTCTTCAACACTAAAAAATAATCAAAGAATCAATTTTGCTTCGATTAAAAATCCTTATGAATATCCGGATTTCCTCGAAGTACAATTAAAGTCATTTCAAGACTTTTTGCAATTAGATACGCCTCCTGAAAAAAGGAAAAACGAGGGTTTGTACAAAGTTTATATGGAAAATTTCCCGATAGCGGATACCCGTAACAACTTTGTATTGGAGTTTTTGGACTATTATATTGATCCGCCGCGCTATACTATTGACGAATGTATCGAGCGGGGATTGACGTATAGCGTTCCTTTGAAAGCCAAGTTAAAACTGTATTGTACCGACCCCGATCACGAAGATTTTGATACGGTTGTACAAGACGTATACCTGGGTCCGATTCCATACATGACCGAAAAAGGGACTTTTGTTATCAATGGTGCCGAACGCGTTGTTGTGTCCCAGTTGCATCGTTCGCCGGGGGTTTTCTTCGGACAAAGTTTACATTCCAACGGAACAAAATTATATTCAGCCCGCATTATCCCTTTCAAAGGTTCGTGGATTGAATTTGCAACCGATATAAATAATGTGATGTATGCTTATATCGACCGCAAAAAGAAATTACCCGTAACCACGCTACTAAGGGCTATTGGCTTTGAGAGCGACAAGGATATATTAGAGATATTTAACCTCGCAGAAGAGGTTAAGGTTAATAAAACCAACTTGGCAAAATCGGTAGGTCGGAAATTAGCCGCCCGTATTTTGAAAACCTGGGTCGAAGATTTTGTAGATGAAGATACCGGCGAAGTGGTTTCCATCGAACGGAACGAAGTATTTATCGATCGAGAAGTGGTGTTGGAAGAATCGCATATCAATGATATCATCGAATCAGGCACACAAACCATATTGTTGCATCGCGAAGATCAGAATCAAACAGATTATGCGATCATCTATAATACTTTACAGAAAGACCCCAGTAATTCGGAACGCGATGCGGTAGTTTATATTTATCGCCAGTTGCGGAATGCCGACCCGGCTGATGATGCCAGCGCCAGAGAAGTCATTCAAAACTTGTTCTTCTCTGAAAAACGATATGATTTGGGAGAAGTAGGTCGTTATCGAATCAATAAAAAATTGAATCTGACCACTCCGATCGACGTTAAAGTATTGACGAAAGAAGATATTATCGAGATTATCAAATATTTAATCGAATTGATAAACTCGAAAGCCAATGTGGACGACATCGACCATTTAAGTAATCGTCGGGTACGTACCGTGGGCGAACAATTATATAATCAATTCGGAATCGGGTTAGCGCGTATGGCACGTACCATCCGTGAACGAATGAATGTGCGTGATAATGAGGTGTTTACGCCTATCGACTTGATCAATGCAAAAACGATTTCATCGGTAGTAAATACGTTCTTTGGAACGAACGCCCTGTCGCAATTCATGGATCAAACCAATCCGTTGGCCGAAATTACACACAAACGCCGTATGTCGGCTTTGGGACCCGGCGGTCTGTCGCGTGAACGTGCCGGTTTCGAGGTGCGCGATGTGCATTATACGCATTACGGTCGCTTGTGTCCAATCGAAACACCGGAAGGACCGAACATCGGATTGATTTCGTCGCTTTGTGTATATGCTAAAATCAATAATTTAGGCTTTATTTCAACGCCTTATCGCAAAGTGAGTGATTCGCAAGTGAATTTGTCGTCCGATGGTATTGTATATCTGACGGCAGAAGAGGAAGAAGGAAGAGTCATCGCTCAAGGCAATGCCTCTTTGGAAGACAATGGTGTTTTTATCAACACTCGCGTAAAAGCACGTCAAGATGCAGATTATCCGGTGGTAGCGCCTGAAGAGGTGGAACTGATAGATGTTTCGCCGACACAAATTGCTTCAATCGCGGCTTCGTTGATTCCTTTCCTCGAACACGATGACGCCAACCGTGCCTTGATGGGTTCGAACATGATGCGTCAAGCAGTGCCTCTGTTGCGTCCGGAAGCACCGATTGTAGGTACCGGCTTGGAAGGGCAAATAATACAGGATTCGCGTACGCAGATTACAGCGGAAGATAACGGCGAAGTGGTATTTGTAGATGCTACTCGTATTGATATTAAATATGACCGGACGGACGACGAAGAATTTGTCAGTTTTGAATCGCCGGTCAAAACATACCAGTTGCCGAAATTCAGGAAAACCAACCAGAACACTTCGGTTGACTTACGACCCATTATCCGGAAAGGAGATCGCGTAGAAAAGGGTCAGATTCTGACCGAAGGTTACTCGACCGAAAACGGTGAATTGGCTTTAGGAAAAAACTTGAAAGTGGCTTTCATGCCGTGGAAAGGTTACAACTTTGAAGATGCCATCGTAGTGAGCGAGCGTATTGTGCGCGAAGATGTTTTCACTTCGGTGCATGTGGACGAATATATTTTGGAAGTGCGCGAAACCAAACGCGGATTGGAAGAACTGACCAACGATATCCCCAACGTAAGCGAAGAGGCTACGAAAGATTTGGACGAAAACGGTATCATTCGTATCGGTGCTCGCGTTGAGCCGGGCGACATCCTTATCGGTAAAATTACACCGAAAGGGGAATCCGATCCTTCACCGGAAGAAAAATTGCTTCGGGCTATCTTCGGCGAAAAAGCCGGCGATGTAAAAGACGCTTCTTTGAAAGCATCTCCGTCGTTAAGCGGTGTGGTTATCGGACGGAATCTGTTCTCGAAAGCCATGAAGAAAAACAAATCGCGTTTGAGCAACAAAGCAAAATTGCCGCAATTGGATGACGAATTTGAAGAAAAAGTGACTAAATTAAGGGAGGTCCTGATTGATAAACTTCTGGTATTGACAGAAGGGCGGGTATCGCAAGGTGTAAAAGATTTCATGAATGCAGAAGTAATTGCTAAAGGCGTGAAATTTAATCGCGAAGTATTAAAAAAAGTAGATTTCAATTCCATACAGTTGTCTAAGTGGACAACTGATGCGGCGAAGAATGAAATGATACGCGATTTGATTGCTAATTACTTGAAAAAATACAAGGAGTACGACGCCGAACTAAAGCGGCAAAAATTTGATCATACTATTGGGGATGAATTGCCCACCGGAATTATCCAAATGGCGAAAGTGTATATTGCCAAGAAACGCAAATTACAAGTTGGCGACAAAATGGCTGGGCGCCACGGAAATAAGGGGATTGTTTCGCGGATTGTTCGCGACGAAGATATGCCTTTCTTAGAAGATGGAACGATTGTCGATATCGTATTAAATCCTCTGGGTGTGCCTTCGCGTATGAACTTGGGACAGATATTTGAAACCGTATTGGGTTGGGCAGGTCGCAATTTGGATGTTAAATTTGCTACTCCGATTTTCGATGGCGCTTCGTTGGACGATCTGAACGAATGGACAGACAAAGCCGACGTTCCACGCTATGGGAAAACCTATTTGTACGATGGTGGAACCGGTGAACGTTTCGACCAACCGGCAACAGTAGGCGTGATCTACATGCTGAAACTCGGACACATGGTTGATGACAAGATGCACGCCCGTTCGATAGGTCCATACTCGTTGATTACTCAACAACCCTTGGGCGGTAAAGCACAGTTTGGCGGTCAACGTTTCGGGGAAATGGAAGTTTGGGCATTAGAAGCGTTTGGAGCCTCTTATATTTTGCAGGAAATATTGACGATCAAGTCTGACGACGTAGTAGGTCGTGCAAAAGCCTACGAAGCAATCGTAAAAGGTGATCCGATGCCAAATCCGGGAATTCCCGAATCGCTGAATGTGTTGTTGCACGAAATGCGTGGTTTGGCTCTGAATGTTACGTTGGAATAATTTGCTCGTCATTGCGAGCGAAGCGAAGCAATCCGGAAAAAATGGATTGCTTCGGGCAAAGCCCTCGCAATGACGGAGAATTCATAAATCATAAATTTTTAATTAGATATTATGGCTTTTAGAAAAGAAAATAAGGCGAAAAGTTTTACCAAAATATCCATCGGTTTAGCTTCTCCTGACGAAATATTGGCGCAATCCAGCGGAGAAGTGTTGAAACCGGAGACCATCAATTATCGTACCTACAAACCCGAACGAGACGGTCTGTTTTGCGAGCGGATTTTTGGTCCTGTAAAAGATTACGAATGTCATTGCGGTAAATACAAACGGATACGCTACAAAGGCATCGTATGCGACCGTTGCGGTGTGGAAGTTACTGAAAAGAAAGTTCGCCGCGAACGTATGGGGCACATCAATTTAGTGGTACCTGTAGCGCATATCTGGTATTTCCGTTCGCTGCCGAATAAAATTGGTTATTTGCTGGGATTGCCTACCAAAAAATTAGATTCGATTATCTATTACGAACGTTATGTTGTGATTCAACCGGGAGTAATGACCGATGTGGAAACTTGCGATTTGCTTTCTGAAGAGGAATATTTGGATATTATCGATAAACTTCCTGCCGGAAATCAGCAGTTAGAGGATACCGACCCCAATAAATTCGTTGCGAAAATGGGTGCCGAAGCCGTTTACGATCTTCTTGTTCGTTTGGATTTGGATGCACTTTCGTACGATTTGCGCGACAAAGCCAGCAAAGATGCCTCGCAACAACGGAAAAACGAAGCATTGAAACGTTTGCAAGTGATAGAATCGTTCCGTATGTCGAAAGGCAAAAACCGTCCCGAATGGATGATTGTGAAAATAGTGCCGGTTATTCCGCCCGAACTGCGTCCGTTGGTTCCGCTCGATGGCGGTCGTTTCGCCACTTCCGATTTGAACGATTTATACCGTCGGGTAATTATCCGAAACAATCGTTTGAAACGCTTGATTGATATCAAAGCACCGGAAGTAATTCTCCGGAACGAAAAACGTATGTTGCAGGAATCCATCGACTCGTTGTTCGACAACTCGCGGAAATCGAGTGCTGTGAAAACGGATGCCAATCGTCCGCTAAAATCATTGTCCGACAGTTTGAAAGGAAAACAAGGTCGTTTTCGCCAAAACTTGCTGGGTAAGCGTGTCGATTATTCCGCCCGCTCGGTTATCGTAGTAGGCCCGGAATTAAAAATGCACGAATGCGGTATTCCCAAAAATATGGCAGCCGAATTGTATAAACCGTTTGTCATTCGTAAATTGATTGACCGCGGTATTGTAAAAACAGTGAAGTCGGCAAAGAAGATTGTGGATCGGAAAGAGCCTGTTGTTTGGGATATTTTGGAATATGTGATGAAAGGCCATCCGGTACTGTTGAACCGTGCCCCGACTTTGCACCGTTTAGGAATTCAGGCTTTTCAACCAAAATTGATAGAAGGAAAAGCAATACAGTTGCACCCACTATCCTGTACGGCGTTTAACGCCGACTTCGACGGCGACCAAATGGCAGTGCACCTTCCTTTGGGAAATGAAGCCATTCTCGAAGCGCAAATGCTGATGCTGGCTTCTCACAATATTTTGAATCCGGCGAATGGTGCACCCATTACCGTACCTTCGCAGGATATGGTGCTGGGTTTATTCTACATTACCAAGTTGCGTCAAGATGCCAAAGGGACAGGCTTGAGATTTTACGGACCCGAAGAGGCGATTATCGCTTATAACGAAGGACGGGTAGATATTCATGCTCCGGTTTTCACATACGTCGTTGATGTTGATAATGACGGAAATCTCATCAAACGTATGGTGGAAACATCGGTAGGCCGAATCATGGTGAACGAATTAGTGCCGGAAGAAGTGGGTTACATCAACGAAGAATTATCAAAAAAATCGTTGCGCGATATTATTGGTAAAGTAATCAAAGTGTGCGGTGTGGCACGGACGGCTCAATTCCTCGATAGCATCAAAAATTTGGGTTATATGATGGCTTTTAAAGGAGGATTGTCGTTTAATCTCGATGATATTATTATCCCAAAAGAAAAAGAAATCATCGTACGGGAAGGGTATGACGAAGTGGAACAAATCATGAACAATTACAACATGGGTGTTATCACTTACAACGAACGTTATAATCAAATTATTGATACTTGGACGCATGTCAATTCCCGCTTGTCGGATATTCTGATGAAACAACTTCGTGAAGACAACCAAGGATTTAATTCGGTCTTTATGATGTTGGAATCGGGTGCTCGCGGCAGTAAGGAACAGATACGTCAGTTGTCGGGAATGCGCGGTTTGATGGCTAAACCTCAAAAGAGTGGGGCAGATGGCGGTCAGATTATTGAAAATCCGATTTTGTCGAACTTCAAAGAAGGACTTTCGGTGTTGGAGTATTTTATCTCTACTCACGGAGCTCGTAAGGGTTTGGCTGATACGGCTTTGAAAACAGCCGATGCCGGTTACTTGACCCGTCGTTTAGTTGATGTTTCGCACGATGTGATTATCAATGAAGAAGACTGCGGTACATTGCGCGGCTTGGTAGCTGCCGAATTGAAAAACAATGAAGAAGTAGTGGCTTCGCTTTACGAACGAATACTGGGACGTGTATCGGTACACGATATTCAGCATCCGATTACCGGAGAAATACTGGTGTTGGCGGGCGAAGAAATTACAGAAGATATTGCACGAAAAATACAAGAATCGCCTATCGAACGAGTAGAAATCCGGTCGGTACTCACTTGCGAATCGAAAAAAGGCGTTTGTGCCAAATGTTACGGACGCAATCTGGCTACCGGCAGAATGGTACAAAAAGGTGAGGCTGTGGGAGTTATTGCTGCCCAGTCGATTGGCGAACCGGGAACACAGTTAACTTTGCGTACTTTCCACGTGGGAGGTATTGCTTCAAACATTGCAGCAGAGAATAATGTAACTTCAAAATATGATGGTATTTTGGAAATCGACGAATTGCGTACCGTATCTGCGGAAGACGAAACTGGAAGACCCGTTCAAATAGTTATCAGTCGTTTAGCAGAACTGCGTATCGTAGATCCAAACACAAAAATTGTTTTATCTTCACACAATATTCCTTATGCCGCCAAATTGTTCTTCACGAATGGCGATCAAGTGAAAAAAGGAGATGTTATACTTGAATGGGATCCGTTTAATGCGGTTATCGTTTCGGAAGTGTCCGGTAAATTGGAATTTGAAAATGTGGTTGAAAACGTTACTTATAAAAACGAATATGATGAACAAACCGGATTAAAAGAAAAGATTATCATCGAATCGCGCGACAAAGCCAAGTTGCCTGTTGCCCATATATTGGATAAAGACGATACCATACTGAAAACTTATAACCTGCCGTTAGGTGCTCACGTTGTGAAAGGAGAAGGTGATGCGGTAAAAATGGGTGAAGTGCTGGTGAAAATTCCGCGTGCGGTGGGTAAAACCGGAGATATAACCGGTGGTCTTCCACGTGTTACCGAGTTGTTCGAAGCACGAAATCCATCGAATCCGGCAGTCGTTTCCGAAATCGACGGTGAAATTTCGTTCGGTCGAATCAAACGCGGAAATCGGGAGGTAACCGTAACTTCGCGTACAGGCGAATACAAAACCTATTTGATTTCGTTGTCGAAACAAATCTTGGTACAAGAAAATGATTATGTCCGTGCCGGCACGCCGCTTTCCGATGGAGCGATTACACCTTCAGACATCTTGGCAATCAACGGACCAACAGCCGTTCAGGAATATATAGTAAATGAAGTGCAAGACGTTTATCGTTTGCAAGGAGTAAAAATCAATGACAAACATTTTGAAGTAATCGTTCGCCAGATGATGCGCAAAGTGGAAATCGTTGAACCGGGAGATACCCGTTTTCTCGAACAGCAGTTGATAGATAAAAACGAGATGATGGAAGAAAACGATCGGATTTGGGGTAAGAAGGTAGTAACCGATGCAGGAGATTCGCCTAATTTGAAACCCGGACAGATTGTTACTGCCCGTAAATTGCGGGACGAAAATTCGACTTTGAAACGCCGTGACTTGAAATTGGTCGAGGTGCGTGATGCGATTCCTGCAACAGCCAATCAGGTTTTGCAGGGGATTACGCGGGCGGCATTGCAAACTACCAGTTTTATGTCGGCAGCCTCGTTCCAGGAAACTACGAAAGTGTTGAACGAAGCGGCTATTAACGGAAAAGTCGATCGATTAGAAGGTATGAAAGAAAACGTGATTTGCGGACACTTGATACCGGCCGGCACCGGCTTGAAAGAATATGATAAAATCATTGTCGGCAGCAAGGAAGAATTTGAACGGGTACAGGCAACTCCGGGTCGTGCTCGTACTTTTGCCATGATGATGGATGACGAAGACTGATCACGAGTCGTGATTAAAATAAGAAATGTGTTTCTCGTCGTTTTATGAGAGACACATTTTTTTTGCATCAACAAAAAAAAGCAGACACATTTTCTCCTGAGTTTATCACTTTAACTATGATTCTAACCGAGAAACATAAAATACATCGCCTGCCCATTTGATGAAAAATTTTGGGCGGAGTTTCGGTAAAGGGTCGCATTGACAAAGCCAAGAAAAAGCCCCCCGTTGACGTACGAGAGGCGGAACGAATGTTTTCACAACGGAATAATCCTTATTGTGAATTGCTTCAAAATTCGTAGGGCAAATATACGCATTTTTTTGAGAAAACAAGAAAAAATTCTTAATTTTACCGACTCCTTTGAAATACACAATTTTATGAAACGAATATTAGGATTAGATTTAGGAACCAACAGCATAGGTTGGGCGCTGGTAAACGAAGCAGAAAATAGCGAGGAAAAATCTTCGATTATTCGATTAGGCGTGCGCGTAAACCCATTAACTGTTGATGAACAACAGAATTTTGAAAAGGGAAAAAGCATTACCACCAATGCCGACCGAACCCTCAAACGAAGTATGCGTCGCAACCTGCAACGCTACAAACTTCGCCGTGAAAACCTGATTGAAATTCTCAAAGAAAACGGTTTTATTTCTGATGAAACGATTTTGTCGGAAAGTGGCAACCGTACCACTTTTGAAACTTATCGTTTGCGAGCAAAGGCAGCCACAGAAGAAATTAGTTTGGAAGAGTTTGCTCGTGTATTGCTGATGATAAACAAAAAACGTGGTTACAAAAGTAGTCGTAAAGCAAAAGGGGCAGATGAAGGTACATTAATTGACGAAATGGAAGTTGCCAAAAAACTTTATAACGAAAATCTTACGCCCGGACAATTATGCCTGCAACTTTTGCAAGCAGGGAAAAAATATCTTCCCGATTTTTATCGCTCTGATTTACAAGCAGAATTTGAAGGAATTTGGGAAAAACAACAAGAGTTTTATCCCGAAATTTTGACTAATGATTTTTACAAGCAAATTCAGGGAAAAGGCAAAGAGAATACACAAAAAATATTTTTGGCAAAATATGGAATTTACACAGCTGACAATAAAGGGATAGATAAAAAAATACAATCTTTTGGGTGGCGTACTGATGCTTTAAACAAGCAACTTACAAAAGAAGAAATGGCGTTTGTTGTCTGCGAAGTTAATGGAAAAATCACTAATTCAAGTAAAACTTTAGGTGCAATCAGTGACCGCAGCAAAGAATTGGTTTTTAACAGAATAAAAAAATCTGATGGAACAGACCGACCTCAAACAGTTGGCGAGTATCAAATGGAAAAATTGGCACAAAATCCTAATGTAAGATTAAAAGGTATGACTTTTTATCGCCAAGATTATGAAAAAGAGTTTGATACCATTTGGGAAATTCAAGCAAAATATCATAAAGAATTTACGCCTGAATTATTTCAATTAATTCGTAATGGTGGTATATTTAATGGAAAAATAAAAGGTGGTATTTTCTATCAACGTAGATTAAAAAGTCAAAAAGGTTTGATTAGTTTTTGTGAATTTGAAAGTCGAAAAATTGAAGTCGAAATTGACGGAAAAAAGAAAACAAAAACCGTTGGAAGTCGCGTAATACCTCGTTCTTCGCCATTGTTTCAAGAATTTAGGATTTGGCAAATTTTGAATAATCTCGAAGTTTCGGTCAAAGGAAGA
>Ga0209628_10000421_pt1 | contig 25677 bp, 20 predicted proteins | sample TergutCu122P4_FD_187285 | JGI IMG/M metagenome (GOLD analysis project Ga0209628, IMG submission 187285) | Cubitermes ugandensis P4 segment gut microbial communities from Kakamega Forest, Kenya - Cu122 P4 (SPAdes) (version 2) | ecosystem: Host-associated > Arthropoda: Insects > Digestive system...
TTCCCGTGCCGTTGAGTCCGGTAAACCAGCCGGAGAGCGTATAGCCCGGACGCGTTGCCGTTAGCATCGTGCCTACCGGCTGCCCGTAATACACCGTCATCGTATTGGGCGTAAGAACTACCGGAGATGCATCGAAAGTTAACGTGTATGCATTGGCAGTCCATTGTGCTGTAGCGGTTTGATTGGATGTATAGTTCCAGATTGTAGTAGCGGTAATGGGCGTGGTGCCGATTCTCCACTCAACAAATGTGTAGCCTGTACGGGTGGGAACAGGCAGTGTGCCTATTGCAGCATCATAAGTAACCGGCTGAGAAGCTGGAGAAACAGAACCTCCGTTGGCATTGAAGTTTAATGTATAGCTATTGGGGGTCCAGGAAGTGGTAGCGGTTTGGTTAGAGGTATAGTTCCAAACAGTACTTGCAGTGATTGGGGTTGCACCTATCACCCAGCCGGTATAGGTATAACCTGTTCGGGTGGGAACAGGCATAGTGCCTATCGGGGAACCGTAGGTAACTTGAATTGAAGTTGGAGAAACTGTTCCCGGAGCCGCATTGAAGTTAAGAGTATACGTATTGGAAAATACTACATTAAAGGTTGCATTACCGGTTACAGAGAATTGAGTGTTGTTGGTATAAGGAGTCCCATTAAGCGTAAGCGTTTGTAAATAATATCCCAATCCGGTATTGGGGGTGGCAACTACTGAAAGTACAGTATTTAAGTCTACCGTAGCGCCATTAAGAACTGGAGTAGTCCCGCTGAGTACCGTAAAAGTACCATTTCCTGTTATATTCCACGAAACAATTCCGCTGGGTTTTTGCTGATTCAATTCTAAATATCTGTAAGTTGTAGTATTTGCAAAAACAGCCTCAGAATTTCTGGATGCTGTACCGGTATTAGCCGTATAAGTAACGGTAACATTTTGGGATCCTGCAGCACCGCTGAGCGGAGCAAGGGTATACCATGCCCCGTCCGGAACTGTAGCTGTCCAAGGCGTTGTGGAATTAACCACAACCGTCGTCTGTCCGGCCGCAAAAGGTAATTGCAAAGTATTTGGGGTAATCGTAAACAAACCGTCTCCGGCCTCCTGAATTACCGTCAGCGTTTGGGTAATGGTTGCAGTATTAACAGAAATAATAGCCGTACGGGTTGTATTTGTAGGGTTAGCATTGAAATTAAAATATACAAAACCATCTCCGCTTCCTTCATTTTGAACAAAACTAATCCAGGGTTGATTAGCAATGACTGCCCAATTCATATTTGAAGTAACTTGTATACTTCTGCTGCCATCCATTTTAGGTATGTTAATGGTACCGGCCGGATTAATAGTGAGATAGGGCGCAGCGCCATCTTGCGTTAACGTAACGGTTCTGGTAATGTCGCCGCCGGTAACGGTAATAATGGCGCTTCTTGATGTATTTGCCATATTAACGCTCGCGTTAACAGCAAGCGTGCCGTTATTTATTCCGGTAGGATTGGGAATGGTTACCCAAAGTTCCGGACAGGTGGCTGTCCATTGCACATTGGAGGTAACAGTATAATTGGCTGTTCCGGCATTGTTAGGTATGGTTTGGGTTGCCGGCGTAACAGTAAGCGTTAAGGCAGAGGATGCCTGAAGTACGGTAACCGTTCTGGTTATGCCGCCGCCGGTAACGGTAAATGAACCGTTTCTCGGAGTTCCCGTTCCGTTGGCTGTATAATTTACGGTAACACCACTTGTGCCCACAGATAAGGTGTACCACGTATCCGTAGTGTTTGCCGTATAAGTTACATTAGAAGTTACATTTACTAATTTCGTACCGGCTGTACTTGGCAAAGTAATTTGCTGAGGAGTAACATCTAATTGTGTATAAGTAAATTCAGGCCAAAAAGCATAAGATGCGTAAGGACCACCCGTGAACAGATCTGATATCGTGTACCAGTTATTTGAATAATAAGCATAAGCCGTAGAAGTAACGTTTGCATCTGCCGGAATATCATTTCCCATAGAAACTAAGAAATGCAAGAAGGAACTTGCTGCATAAGTGGCAAAGCCGGTTGCACGAATAAAAAACGGCTGATCTGCAGGAATTGAGATAGGCGGATTTACGGCAAACTGAACTAACTGAGGATACGTACCGGTAGGCAACGTGTTGATATTAAAACTAATAGATTTAAGCACGGTGCCTGTTGGAGTACCATTGGCAGCAGGCAATACTATATCTAATGTATATGCCTTTGAACCGCTTCCTTTTCCTCCTACATATGTTAAGATACTGGTAATGGTGCCGCCCGTAGCAGACGCCTCATAGCGCTCTGCTATTTGAGTGCCTAAACCGGAGCCGCCGATATATACATTTGTTCCGGCTGTCCATATAGCAAGAGAACCGCCGGGAATATTACAGTTGGTAATATTTTCAGGACCATTTTCTACATATACCAAAGCGTCCTCTTGGTAGGTAGACTCGCCTGCCGTATTTTTCACGTTTAAAGAAGTGGTAAAATCACCGGCTGTATTATAGGTTACCGTAACATCTTTGGCAACGGAGGTTGCGGGAGCACCCCCTTCAAAAGTCCATTTATAAGAATCGGGTAGGTTTTGCGAAAGGTTGGTATAGGTTACTTTTCCGCCGGGAGGGAAAAACGGATGATATTCATCAATATAATAACCAATAGCATCATAGCCGCCTTTAGCGCCGAAATTAGCTACAGGTTTTCTATCTTTTACAATAAGTTGTTCCGGCATATATTTGGTGTTGGAACCATGCAAATTGGTAACCGTTAAGCCCAAATCGTATGTTCCTGCATAAGGATAGGTTACTTCGGGAACAGGTCCGAAAGATTGCACAGTAGGAGTATTGCTGCCCGGATATTGCCAGTCCCAAACTACAGGAGGACCTGTGGATAGATCTTTTAATACCAAAACTTCATCTTTATACATTTCAAATTTGCCGAGCGGGTCTATCTTTCCAATACTTAAATTATCCATAGCGATCAAGTCACCATCCCTGCCATTGACACGAAATCCCATTTTAATATTTTTTCCGGCATAAGCATCCAACGGTAATTGAATAAGGTGCCAAGCCCAGGGATCTGTAGTTGGTGATCCTGCATTCCAAAGTTCCACCCAGTTAGTATAACCGCCATCTTCAGTAGAAATAAGAATTCGTGGTTTAGCACCATAACTTGTATATGACCCATTAACATCTAAATAGGGTCCGCTATATCCAACATATCCTTTGAACAGGAAACCGGGGCTGGGTATATTCATTACAGGAGTAATCATCCATTCGTCCTGCGCGACAGTGGTAGGAGAATAGGCTATCGTTGCCGAAGCCACATTAGCCGGATCAATGGCGTTAAACGGATTGGCTGTAGGGTTTCCTCTTCCCCAGGTATAAGCAGATGCCAGCACCTGCACTGTCCAGTTCGTGGGAGGCCATACCGCAGCATCAAAATTCTCAAATAATGCGGAGTTCACTTTTACCGGACCTGTAAAGTTGGCTACCGGTGCCTCTGAGGGAGATGCTTTTATCAATTTTATATTCGGACATTGGTTATTTGTTGCCAAATTACTGGGTTGTGTGGTTGCATTTGAATACCATGTGCGGTTTGTGTTTGTACCTGTTTGCGTATAGGGAATAGTATTAGTCATAGTGTTTGATGTAGAACTGTTAGCAGCAGCATAAACTTCCACATAAACAATTACGTTTTGTGTGCCGTTGTAATTGAAATTGTTTTGATTAAATGTCCATGTATTCCAACCAGCTACATTGGCTTGTCCGGTATAATAGGCACAAAGGGTAGCTGTTGCTGTGGGGTTAGCATCAATATTCCATGCATTTACTCCGGTAACATCAGTTGCAGTGGTGTGTTCCATCCATACGCGAATGGTACGAGTGGTTGTACGGGCAGTTCCTGCATACCATGCAATTGATTTGAGGACACCGGCAGCACCCAATTGCGCAGAAGTGTAAAGTGTTGCTTGATGCACACGAGCGTTACTATTTGGATATCCTAACGGGAAATTGGCTGTACTGGCTCCTGTTCCTATGGTAATTTCTTGTTCATTTAATTTTTCAATTACAGTAATATAGTTTGTTTCGGTTTTGGTGGCAGCACCGCCGTTAATAGTCAGCGTTACGTTGTGCGGTCCTCCCGGTACCATGTAAGTAACTAACGGATTAACATCTGTTGAGGTTGAGGGTGTTCCGCCCGGAAATTGCCATGCATAAGAGGTAGCATTAAACGATTGGCTGTAAAACTGTACCGGTTGCATAGCATAAGGGGTTTGCGTAGAAACGCTGAAGTTGGCTATGGGGGCTGTGCCGGCATATCTTCCATCCAGCACTCTTACTCCCGTATTATCGGGGTCAAGATAAGTTTTCATTCCGGTTCCGGTTTGGAATTTATCGAAGTGATATCCCATTTTTCCGTACAGGTTTGATTGACCTGAAAGACTTGTACATGAACCTGATCCACCTGTAAGCGTACCAATAATTCTTCCTTCATTATTAAATAGGGGCGAACCTGAAGAACCCCCTTCGGTAACAGTTGTAACAAAAGAACAATTCCAGTGTCCGTTTGTAACCCCTGCTCCCATACCTTGGATGGTAGCAGTAGTTTGGGTAGTAGTTCCGGTAGCGGTACTTATTTTCTTAACGTCTCCCGCAGGGTGATGAATACCCACACTGCCGGCGGGCCAGGAGGTAACCAAAGTAGCATCCCAACCATTGTAATAAACATCATAATTTGCTGGAACAGCAGAATTAAATTTTACCAATAATCCGTCGGAACCGCCGGTATGAATATTTTCATACATAGATTGACAACCGGTCATGGTTTTATAAGCAACCGGTGCGCTGGTGTTATCACAACCGGCTCTTTCCCAGTGAAAATAAAATTGCCAGGAGTTGAAATCGGAAGCAGAGCAGTGCACATTATTATCATCTGAAGCGCAGTGTGCTGCCATCAAAAAGTAGGGAGTAAGGTCTCCTCTTGTATTATTTACCAAAGAACCTGAACATAACCAATAGCCGCTTCCAATTTTTTGCAACGTAGCAGCCACCCCTTTCTTTTGGTTTTGCCATTGCGCGCCTTGAGAACAGTTAATATTTATTTGACAAGCGCCGGATGCTCCTAATTCGGTAGGAGTTTTTGAACTATCATACATTTTAGTTACGGTGATGAAATCATTGTAAGCATATCCAATGCCGTCAATTTGAATAGTGGGATAAACGATGGTGGGTTTTTGCAGCGGAGATTCCACTTCAATCTCTCCTGCTCTTGTATTAAATTTTTGCATCATCCTGGGAGCAAGTGGCGCAACGTATTCCAAAACCACATAATCGCCCGCAACCAATTCGGTAGAGAATTGGGTAGTCATTTTTGGATTGTTTTCTTCCGTATAAGCGCCTAATACCTGAGTTTTTTCTTTGTTGTAGATAAACAGTTTGGAACCTTTCGGCAGATTAAAATCGCTGTAATTGAGCAATAGCGCATTGGCGCCTTTTACCTCAATAGCTAAACGCCAAATAGTTTCTCCGGTTTCCAATGTGAGCCATTCACCGGAGTTAGTTGGATTAAGGTCAACCGGAAGCACTACAGCCACGCGGGGCGCAAAATTAGTACTTTGTGCATCTTCCGCCAGCAATGCTTTCACATCCGGAGGAGAAACAATAAAAGGCTGGTTTTCATCAGCCAGAGAAGTTTTAAAACTTGGAGGAGTGCCACCCCTGCTGGGTTGTGCCATCACTCCCGTTATTGATGCAACAAATAATAAGAGCATCAACAAAAGACTTGCTTTGTACATTTTTTTCATAATTAAATTGAATTTTGGTTAATAATATTTTAGGTTAATTTTTTTGTTTTATACGCTCACTTTATATAAATATACAATTAGCATGCGAAAATATATTTTTTTTTAATACCACAACATAAAAAAGCAGAAAAGAGTTAAAAAAAAGTTTGAGAATCTATTTTTTTAACCAAGTATATTTTGATTTCCCTTTTACGCCACTAATTTGTTGTTGCATAGTAGTGCATAAAAAAGAAGCCCTGTTTAAGGGCTTCAGCGTTTTGATTATTCTTTTTCCTCTACCGGAGTTTCTGCAACAGGTATTTCTGAGGCTTCTTCTACGGCCTCTTCAACAACAGGTTCCTCAGCAACAGGCTCTTCAACAATAGTTTCCTCAACAACAGGTTCTTCAGCAACAGGTTCTTCAACAATAATTTTCTCCACAACAGGCTTTTCCTTGTGTTCTGATTTATGCTTACCCTCTTCCGCTATTTTCGGGTGTTGCTCCGTTGTTTTTGCTTTGCCGCGGCTACGTCTTGTCTTGGTAGCTTTTTTCTTTTCATCGGCATGCGTGTAACTTTCGTTATAATCTACCAATTCAATAATACACATTTCGGCATTATCGCCTTTGCGAAAACCGGTTTTTAAGATACGGGTATAACCGCCTGGCCTATCCCCTATTTTTTGCGAAATTTCACGAAATAATACACTTACCGCAAATTTATTCTGAAGGTAGGAAAATACCACGCGTCTTGACTGGGTCGTGTCTTCTTTACAGCGTGTAATCAACGGTTCGATATATTTGCGTAATTCTTTGGCTTTGGCCAATGTGGTTGAAATACGTTTGTGGAGTAATAAAGAAGCTGCCATATTCGACAACATGGCTGCCCGATGCGAAGCGGTTCTTCCTAAATGATTGTTTTTTTTAGCGTGTCTCATTGTTCTTAATCCTTATCTAATTTATATTTTGTTAAATTCATTCCAAATTCCAAACCTCTTGATTTTACCAAATCTTCTAATTCTGCTAATGATTTTTTACCAAAGTTACGGAATTTCAATAAATCACTTTTATGTATGGATACTAAATCTCCTATCGTTTCTAATTCTGCTGATTTTAAGCAATTTAAAGCACGAACGGAAAGTTCCATATCAGTTAATCTTGTTTTTAATATTTGACGGGTAATGGTTAATGTGTCGTCAAGTTCTTCCGCAAACACGTGCGGTTTGGCAGGCTCATCTATTTGAATTTTTTCATCGGAGAATAACATAAAGTGCTGAATTAGAATTTTTGCAGCTTCTTTGAGTACTTCTTTCGGATGAATAGAACCATCGGTTTCCACGTCTAATATCAACTTTTCAAAGTCGGTTCTTTGTTCAACACGGAAACTGTCTACCATGTATTTTACATTTTTTATAGGAGTGTGGATCGAATCAATAGCTATTATGTTAATCCCTTCATGAAGCGATTTGTTTTCCTCAGCCGACACATATCCGCGACCTTTATCAATGGTAATCTCCATTACCAATTTAACACTCTTTTCCATGTGACAAATTACATGGTCGGGATTTAGCACCTGAAATGAATTGAGAAAGTTATTCATATCCTGTGCTGTAAATTTTTCCTGCCCACTAATTACCAATGTCGCTTTTTCTGCATATATATCCGGTAGCTTTGCTTTAAAACGTACTTGTTTCAAGTTTAAAATAATATCGGTAACATCTTCCAGAATACCGGGTATGGTAGAAAATTCTTGGGCTACTCCTTCTATCTTAATAGAAGTAATTGCATAGCCTTCCAAAGAATTAATAAGCACACGACGTAGTGCATTGCCTACCGTTACGCCATATCCTTGTTGTAACGGACGAAATTCAAAGGTTCCATGAAAATCATCTGCTTCAATCATGATTACTTTGTCGGGCTGTTGAAATTGTAATATTGCCATATATATTTAAGTTTAAATGTTTAAATGTTCAAGAGTTTAAGAGTTCAAGAGCTCAAACTATTAAAATGTTGAACTCTTAAACTCTTAAATGATTATTTAGAGTATAATTCCACAATTGCTTGTTCGTTAATATTTTCCGGTATTTCGCTACGTTCCGGGTAATTCATAAATTTTCCGGTCATCAAAGCGCTGTCCCATTCCAACCATGAGTATGGATTTCCTTTTCCGTGTAAAGAACCGGTAATTACTTCTAAAGATTTTGAGCGTTCGCGAACGGCCACAATATCGCCCGGAGTTAATAAGGTTGACGGGATGTTGTTAATTTTTCCATTTACCATGATATGCCTGTGCGTAACCAATTGACGGGCGGCAGCGCGGGTGGGTGCAATTCCCAAACGAAATACTACGTTATCTAAACGCGATTCAATGAATTTCATTAAATTATCACCGGTAACGCCTCTTTTTCCGGCGGCTTTCAGAAACAATTTTTTAAATTGGCGTTCCAACATGCCGTAAGTATATTTTGCCTTCTGTTTTTCCATTAACTGAACGCCATAGTCAGACATCTTTCCGCGTTTCTTGGCTAATCCGTGCTGTCCGGGGGGATAATTTTTCTTATCCAAATATTTATCCGGTCCAAAAATAGGTTCTCTGAATTTTCTTGCAATTTTGGTTTGGGGTCCTGTGTATCTTGCCATTTCTTTTTAATGTTTAATGATTAATGTTTAATGATTAATTAACTCTTAACTTTTAGTTCTTAACTCTTAGTTAATTATACCCTTCTTCTTTTCGGGGGTCGGCAGCCGTTGTGCGGCAATGGGGTTACGTCGGTAATCTCTTCTACCATAATGCCTGCGGCATGAATAGTACGGATGGCCGACTCACGGCCGCTACCGGGTCCTTTTACATATACCTTCACTTTACGCAAGCCCAAATCGTAGGCAACTTTGGCGCAATCCTGCGCCGCCATCTGCGCTGCATAAGGCGTATTTTTCTTCGAGCCTCTAAATCCCATCTTACCGGCAGATGACCATGAAATTACCTGCCCGTCGCTATTGGTAAGGGTTACAATTACGTTATTGAACGATGCAGAGATAAACGCTTTGCCCATGGCATCTATTCTAACGACTTTTTTCTTTACGGTTTTTGTATTTTTTGCCATAATATTATTAATTCTTCAACTTGACTAAAATGATTAACTGTTATTTGGTTGCTTTTTTCTTGTTTGCAACGGTTTTCTTACGTCCTTTACGGGTACGGGCGTTGTTTTTAGTACTTTGTCCACGTAGTGGTAATCCGATACGATGACGGATGCCGCGGTAGCAGCCAATATCCATTAAACGCTTGATGTTCATCTGAACTTCGGAGCGCAACGCACCTTCTACTTTCAATTCATTGATAATACCACGGATGGCAGCCAACTCGTCGTCGTTCCATTCACTCACTTTCTTGTCGTAATGAATGCCGGCTTTGTCGAGTATTTGTTTCGACAAACTTCTGCCGATTCCGTAGATATAGGTTAAACCTACCTCGCCTCTTTTGTTTTTCGGTAAATCAATACCTGCAATTCTTGCCATAAATTATTGCTGTTTATTTTAGTTGTTAATAATTATCCTTGACGTTGTTTAAATTTCGGGTTCTTTTTGTTGATGACAAACACAACCCCTTTTCGTTTCACAACGATACACTCCTCGCTTCTTTTTTTTACGGATGCTCTTACTTTCATTTTTATAGTTTTTTATGATTTATGTCTAAATGTTATTCTTCCTTTGCTCAAGTCGTAGGGCGACATCTCCACCTGCACTTTATCTCCGGGTAAAATTTTGATATAGTTTAACCTCATTTTTCCGGCGATGTGCGCAGTAATAATATGTCCGTTCTCCAATTGTACACGAAACATCGCGTTTCCTAACGCTTCAATAACGATGCCGTCAAGTTCAATGGAGGATTGTTTCATATATTTATGTTTAAAAGTTTAAAAGTTTATTGTGTTTAGTGTTCAAAGTTTAAGGTTTCTTTTAATTCTTAGTTTCAATTTTAAATTTTAAATTCTCAATTCTCAAAGTATTCATACGTTGAGAGTATTTCCGTTCCGTTCTCTGTGATTGCGAGTTGGTGTTCAAAGTGGGCAGCAGGTTTTCGGTCTAAGGTTCTTACCGTCCAGCCGTCGGGGTCGGTTCTTACTTTGTAAGTACCTCTGTTAATCATAGGTTCTATACAGATTACCATCCCTGCTTTGAGTACCGGTCCTTGTTTGGGTTTTCCGAAGTTTGGTATCTCCGGAAACTCGTGCAGATTTCTTCCGCACCCGTGCCCGCACAAGTCGCGCACTACTCCGTAGCCGAACGATTCCACATAACGCTGAATAGCGTTTCCGATATCGCCTGTGGTGTTTCCGATTTTTGCCTGTTCAATTCCGAGATACAAGGCTTTTTTTGTTCGTTCCATCAGCAATTGTTTCTCTAAGGAAACATTTCCCACCGGAAACGTGTAGGCATAGTCGCCGTGAAATCCGTTTTTATAAACCCCGCAATCTACGGAAACGATATCGCCCTCTTGTAAGATTTGATTTCCCGGTATGCCGTGCACTACTGTTTCGTTTACAGAAACACATAAAGCAGAGGGAAATCCGCGGTATCCCTTAAACGAGGGTTCGGCATTATGAGCTCTGATAAACTCTTCTGCAATTCTATCCAACAACATCAGAGGAACACCGGGCGCTATGCGCTTTGCCACTTCGGCCAAAGTTTTTCCAACTATCAAAGAACTCTCTTTTATCCGCTGAATCTCTTCAGGAGTATATATTTTATATTTATCTTTTTTTAATTTCATTCATTAACCACTAATCACTAATCACTAGTACATACTACTATTCCGTCCCTTAATACGTCCCGATTTGGTTAATCCGTCATAATGCCTCATCAACAAGTGGCTTTCAATTTGTTGCAACATATCTAAAAGAACACCTACCATAATTAGCAATGAAGTACCTCCAAAGAACTGCGCAAATTGCTGATTTACGCCGAATAGCCTCACTATTGCCGGCAATATGGCTACAATACCTAAGAAAATAGATCCGGGTAATGTAATTTTAGACATAATTTCATCAATTAAATTTGCGGTTTGCTTTCCCGGTTTGGTTCCGGGAATAAAGCCGCCGTTTTTCTTTAAATCTTCTGCTATCTGCTGAGGATTAATAGTGATAGCCGTATAAAAATAAGTAAAAGCAATAATTAATATAAAGAATATAATATTGTATCCTACGCCATTATAATTCACAAAACTCATCATTACTTTTCCGGGTTGTTGGGTAAATTTCATAAAAGTTAAAGGGAGAAACATGATTGCCTGCGCAAAGATGATGGGCATTACACCGGCTGCATTTACTTTCAAAGGCAAAAAGTTACGAACACCTCCGTATTGCTTATTCCCAACAATTCTTTTTGCATATTGAACAGGAATGCGGCGGGTACCTTGAACTAAAAGAATACACATGGCAATAATTAACATCATACCTATAATTTCAACTATAAAAAGGATGGGGCCGCCACTTTCCGTCAAACGGGCAATAAATTCCGACCTGAGAGCAAACGGAAAACGGGCAATAATACCACACATAATGATAATAGAAACACCATTCCCTATACCATTGTCGGTAATGCGCTCACCTAACCACATAATAAACAGAGTTCCCGAAATAAGAAGCAGAAAAGCGGTTAGTGCAAATGCGGAAAAACCGAGTATGGTGGTTCCAATCATGGTTGGAGATACAGCATAGGAAAACTGTGAGGTGATGTTGGCAATATAGGCAGGAGCCTGAACACAAACTACACCAATAGTTAAATAGCGTGTTATTTGATTTAATTTTTTTCTTCCGCTCTCTCCCTCTTTTTGAAGACGCTGAAAATAGGGAACCGCTAAGGCCATCAACTGAATTACAATAGATGCCGATATGTAAGGCATTACACCTAATGCAAAGATAGAAGCATTCGAGAACGCTCCACCTGAAAACAAATCCAGCAATCCCATTAACCCTTGTTGCGCATTGGAAGTAAATTTTGCCAAACTACCGGGGTTGATACCCGGCAGTACAATGTGGGCACCCAAACGATATATCAATATGATGAATAGCGTATAAAAAATACGCTTGCGTAAATCTTCTATGTGATATATGTTTTTTAAAGTATTAAAAAATCTTTTCATATCGTTATATTTCTTTATTTTCTAATTGTTTATTCTTCTACTACGGGAATTTCTTCAGACAAGGGTTGGAGTGTTGAATCTGCAACAGGAGTCGCTACTACAACAGGAGTCGCTTCCTCTTTTTCAGTTTTCCTGCTCTTTGGCTCTGCTGCTTTATGGGGAATCTCCTCTTCCTTCTTCATTAACCCGATGCATTTTCCGCCGGCATTTTCAATAGCAGCTTTTGCAGATGCTGAAAATGCGTGAGCAGTAACGGTTAGCTTAGAAGTAACTTCCCCTTTTCCAAGAATCTTAATTTTATCTTTCAATGAAATAAGTCCGTTTTGCTTCATCAACTCCAAAGTAATTTCTGACTGCTTGGTCTTATCGGCTAACATTTGTAAGGTGCTTAAATTGATGGGACTATATTCAATCCGATGGATATTTTTGAAACCTCTTTTAGGTACTAACCTATAGATAGGCATTTGGCCTCCTTCAAATCCTATTTTGTGACTGTATCCGGAACGGGACTGAGCTCCTTTATGGCCTTTGGTGGATGTGCCACCTTTGCCCGAACCTTGCCCTCTGCCTATTCTTTTCGATAATTGCGTTGCATTTGCCGCCGGTTTTAATTCATGTAATTTCATTGTATTGATCGTTTATTATAAGTTTATAAGTTTATGGGTTAATATTAATCACTAACCACTAACCACTAAATCTCTTCCACGGTAATGAGGTGTTTCACCTTTTCAACTATACCTGAAATTTGCGGGGTAAGGGTATGTTCAACGGAATGATTCATTTTCCGGAGACCCAAAGCTTGCATGGAATTTTTTTGCCTCTCAGGTCTGCCGATGGTGCTTTTTACTTGTGTAATTTTAATCTTTTTCATCATTTCTTTTCTATAATTGGGCATTAATTTTTAGGTATAAAATAAAAAAATAGCAGCTTTTCGAAGCGAAATGGCAACTATTTAATCTCATTTTGCATAATATAAACTATCCGCTTCAAGTCAGCAACATCAGTATACGCTCCGTGAAATCAAGTAGTTATGAGTTTGTGCGAGTTGGGTTTGATCAATCTTCTTTTCCACTTCAAAAAGGAGAGCAAAAATAATTTTTTTTTGATACGAAAAGATTAGAAATTTTTTTACTCAGAGAGGCTCTCTTTCCGGATATATTTGTTGTGCCCTACCCTACCGCCCGTAATCCCGAGCAAGCGAGGAAACTCGAATAAATCCCTCTCACTGTTTTACCAACTTCTTTACACTACTTCCACCCTCAAAAACTACACGAACAAAATAGATGCCCGCAGGTAAATGCGAAAAATCCATAACTACCCCGTCATTTGTAAGACCATAAGAGTTATTTTCTGTATTCTGCTTTCTGCTTTCTGCTTTTTGCTCAAGCACTTTTCGCCCATAAACATCGTAAACCTCAACACTCTTAACTCTTAACTCATCACTCTTAACTATCAACTCCCCCGTCGTCGGATTAGGATACACAGAACATGAAACAGAATAAGCATCAATGCCCTGCGGAACAACTTGAATGGTTTTAAAATACTGAACATATTTTTGCGCCCACGCAGAAAATTCATACTCACCGGCTATTTTGACGGAATCAAAACTTAATGTAATATTTCCGGTTGCATCTGCAAAACCCGCACCAATAAGATCTCTCTTGCTGTTGGTTAAAGCACAGTAGGAATAGGGAGCCACTTTTCCGGTTAATGTATTGGCTCCTATACTTACAAAGTCAGGTAACAGCGTTCCCATTTGTGAGGGTTTTGTTAAATAAGTTGTGATAGAAGGGTCGCCCATGAGATGGTAGATTTCCCAATAATATTTTTTCAATGGGGAGGTAGAAATTTGTACAGCTTCGTTTCCCGCAACCATCATCGCTCCAAAAGTAGTCATCCATTTCTCTTTGGCTTCATCATGGGTATGATACAACCGGTCTAAGGCTCCTAAAAAAGCGGAATTATAAGCCGGGTTTGAATCAATCACACTTCTAAATCCAATTTCCCAGTAATAGTCTTCATCCCAATAAGTATTATTGGAGGCACCGATATAGCCGACAGCGCCTTTTCCGGGGGTACGAAGCAGGGCTTCTCCAAAACATTCACTATAATTGAATTTATTTGAAAAACAGCAATTTCCAATCATAAGACCATATTTATTGGCATTATTCATAGTAGTAATATGGTTGATGTTAAAAGATGGATTTCCCCAGCCGCTTACATCACAGTGGGCAGAATAGATAGCCAATCCTACCCCGCCGCCAATCTCTGTACGAATTTTAGCTGCATCGGAGGCACATGGGTGATAATGTGCATAAACCGTGGAATATCCATATTCTTTATTGGCATAATAGTGTGTTGCATAATTTACAAAACCATTTCCGTACAAGGGAGCATCAACAGCATCGTATCCCGCAATTAAAACAATATCGTTCAAATAATTAGCATTAGCCATGGAAAACTGTTCATACTGTAATGTTTTTTCAATTTGAGGAGTTAGTTGCGCTACATTTTGAGCAGAAAAACGTCCGTAATAGCAATCGGGAAGATTCCCATTTGCCCACGTAAAATAATATAAGTCTGTTGGATGAGAGCCGGTTGTACCTGAAAATGTTGGAATTTGCTGCACATCGCCTACCAATAATACAAAAGTAGGAGCAGGATTTTCGGGGGTCGCATCTACATAGTGTGATTTAATAAAAGTTGCTATGGAAGAGGTGGTTGTGCCTACATTAGATTCATCCGTATAACCTACTTCTACTAAAAATCCTTTTCTTTTTTTCCAGGCAATAAATTCGTCCAAAGCACCCCTAAACATAGAATGAGCAACAATTAAATATTTAATAGGGGTTTCCGAAAAATCCGCTTTAGCAGGGTGCATAGGATTAATTACAGGTACAGAATGAAATAGCGGACTTTTATGCAAATCTTGAAGAGCCTGAGTTTTCATCAATTCCGTTTTTTTGAAAAGGATTTCAACACTAAGGGTTTTATAAACTTTAATTTTTTGTGTTACCGGATTATATTCTACAGGACAGATACACAATTCTCCCAGATTCAGATTTCGCATAATACCCAGTTCTTCAAACTGAGCTAATGGCAATGCGTAAAAATTATCTGTTTGATAGGTCTTTTTATGTTGAATTAAATCAACAGGCCCTTCCTGAGATTTAGAAACAGGAGGTTGGACAGGATAAATGGGAAAATTGATCCCTAATGTTTGAAGATCATAAATCACAAAATTATTACCATATATATTTAACTCGTAGTCTCCGAAAATAGGGATTTCCAGCATATTTTCAAAAACGGGTAATTCGGGCTCTCCTATATTACGGCTACTCCCACAGCCCTCCATATAAATACGTGAAAAACAACCTTCACTTGTATTCATCAGGATAGGTTTTATTTTGCCAAAAGAAAATGAAATACTTATTTTTTGATAGGTGTTTTCATGAATTGTATAACTTACCTGTGCCGGTAATGGTAAGGAAAATAGAACTATCAATATAAACCAGAAACAGCTGTTTTTTTTCATTAGGATAATACTATCATAAAAGCAATGGCAAAAATAAAATTTTCTAAATCATTCAAATTTATTATTCTTGTAATATTTTCCCAAAAAAGTCGTTTCTTTGCCGTTAAATCAAAAATCAATTAAATATGAAAAAAACGACACTACTTGTAATGAGTTTATTCCTTATGGGAATTACATTTACCGTAAAATCACAAAACATGACACAAGATGAAAAAAACAGCTACGCTATCGGAGTTAACGTAGGAGAAAGTATCAAAAATTCCGGCATTGAAATTACTAATTTTGAAATTTTTAAAGAGGGTATTGCAGATGCTTTAAAAGGTGCGAACAAGTTTACTCAAGAAGAGATGCAGGCTTGTTTTGAAAACATTCAAGAAAAGATGGCAGCCAAGCAAAATCAAGAGATGGGTACCGAAAAGGAGAAAGGGAAGCAATTTCTGGCAGATAATATGAAACGTAAAGAGGTTAAGGTAACCGATTCGGGTTTACAATACGAAGTAATTGTAATGGGAAAAGGTCCCAAGCCTGCTGCTACAGACAAAGTAAAAGTACATTATACCGGAAAGACACTTGACGGCAAAGTTTTTGACTCGTCAGTTGAACGCGGAGAACCTATTGAATTTGCGTTAAATCAAGTAATTAAAGGGTGGACCGAGGGGCTTCAATTAATGCCGGTAGGTTCAAAATTTATCTTTTATATTCCCTCTGATTTGGCTTATGGAGACAGGGGCGCAGGCGGCACTATCAAACCGGGTGCAACTTTAATTTTTGAGGTTGAATTATTGGATATTCCGAAATAAACCTACTTATTTAGAAGGACATGTAGGTGTTGATTATGAGCACAAATTTAATAATAAGGGACTTACAGGTGGAGCAACCCGCTTATTTTATTAATTGTGGTTTGCGTTCAGATTTATAGAATAAAAAAATATCTGTTTTAGTTATTTATTTTTTTGGAATAAATACCCAAAGAAGTGTCCCGATTTTGTCCCGTCCGGGCGGCGGCATCGTTGTAATTTACTGAAACACTTTTATATACATCGTTTTTGCGGAGAGAAAGGGATTCGAACCCTTGAAACGCTTTCGGCGTTTACACACTTTCCAGGCGTGCGCCTTCGACCACTCGGCCATCTCTCCTTTTTTATTTTTTAAAAGGGAGCAAAAATATAAAAAATATTTTCCCGTAAACCTGCCAGTCTATTGTAAAATACATGCAGCAGCCTGAGAAATTTGTTTTCCGACGTTACTTGAAATCTCTTTTTCATATCTCATGTTTCCAATATTTATTCGTAGAAAAATGGGCGGATTTTCTGCAATTTTCTGTAATGTAGGTACATCAATAGAATATTGCGCCTGATATACAGAAACAACTACCTGACTGGCATAGGCAGTAGGAAGATATTCCTCTAAAGCTGTAAGCGTAACCACATCGCCATTTGATAGTTTAAAAACGAGCGGATCTCCTTTTTGAATAATATCTCTCATGTTTCCATAATAACGAATAAACATACCCGCACTATAGGTATCTCCTGCTTTGTTGAAACCCATTTTAACCGGCGGCGCTGCTGTAAATCCACCACCACCCGTACTAATAGTAAAGGTATTACCCTTTGTTGCTTCTCCTGTAATAGGATCTTTTTTGTTGTAGTCAAATTTACACTTCTGTGCAGATAGATGTAAAGTACATACAAAGAGGAATAAAATTCCCAGACTTAAAATTTTTGTGATTTTTTTCATTTTGATGATTAATTAATTAGATTATGTTTGTTAAAAACTAAAATGGCAAAATTCCGACTTTAATACTAATACCTCCAATATAACTTGTGAGTAAGCGTTTATTGGCCATATCAATAAATTGAGGGTTTGCGTTATAAATAAGGTTTCCCCAACCTTTGAAGAGAATTCCGCAAGAGAGAGAGGTTCCCAGGGAAATGTATCTTCCTATAAAAAAATTTCTTCCTATTTCAAAACGTAATCCCATTGCCCAGTCCTGCTTAGTATACGTACCCGGTTTATGTTTGTAAACGTACTCTTCCTCTGTAGAATAGGGGTCTGTTTGGGTTACAACAAGCGTGTCGTATCCGGTGTAGGGTACGGATGCATTATAAAAAAAAGCATCTACCCCAAATTTAATGTAGTAACCTGCCGGAGCACAATTACTAAAATAACGCAAAAAACTAACTCCACATCCATGAATAGTCATCTCTCCCTCGCTATATCCTTTGTATCTATTTTCATTTCCAAAAAAATAACCCTTATTAAGAACGGAAAAAATATCAGTATTATCATCATCCAATTTATCAATTTTAAAAGCAGAAGTAGCGTATTGATAATGTACGCCTACAGACCACTTTTCTGCAAAAATATATTCTACGGAGGGCATTAAATTATAGTTAAAACAAAAAATGCCTTGTTTGTGATTAAAATTAAGATTACTCCATGCCGGCGTAAATTTACTTTCAAATTGGAAATGTACCCGTTTCCCTAAAAATCCCACTTGTCCAAATCCGAAAAGACTTGAAAGGACAAAAATTGAAAAAAATAGATACTGTTTTCGCATTGTTTTACTGTTTTATAGTTTTTCGGGCTGCGCTATAATTGTCATACAGTGTTTGAAAAAATTCACTTTTATCGCATATATTAAAATTGCGCATGGTATTATAGAGATATTTTTTATTTTGCAAATCATATAAAACAAAATTTATGCTTGAGTTGTATTTTGGGGGAAGCCACGATAACACAGCCAATGGAAAAGTTGGATACAAAAACACGGATAATGCTGTAAAAGGAACATTATAGGCAATATTTTCTTTTCCCAAACCGGCTTTTGTTTTGGAAAAAGTTACATAATTCAGATAAGGTGTTCCTAAAACTTTACTAACTTCATCCGAATGGCGTGTTTCGTAAGCCAAAGGAATAATTTTATTGATATTTCTTTCCAATTCAAGCAAACGGATATAAATAGGGTAGGAGTAAGATGAATCATAAACGAGACTTGAGATCATTTGAGAAACAAACCCGCAACTATGGGCTATTTTTATACAATCTTTTTCAAATATGGAATTTTCCCGGGTGCTCTTTTTATCGTTTGTTGAAACCCCTTCTATTTCAACAACAGGCTGAAAGAGAAGAATGGATATTTTTTCCTGTGATTTTTTACGAAGTTTTAAGATATAATTATTCACTTCTATTTTTTCAGCAGCCAAGATTCCTAATGCAAACGCATCGAGAAATTTAGAGTCTTGCTTAAGATCAGCCAACATGTAGTTTTCTACTTTGAAATTTCGGGAGGGCGGAATAGACACCCTTTCTTTATAGCGGTCGTATTTACTCTTATTGCCTGTGGAGGTATCCGGTATCTGTTTTACCATTAAGGAATCGGCCATTTTATAATCGCAGAATTGATTTAAAGAACCAATTTTGCTTACCACATCTTTTACCAAGTCGTTAAATATCAGAGTTATATAGTCATTCGGCGAATCGGTTGGAGAGGCTTTCCACAAAGTGCGCAAAGACCAGACCGCCATCTCTTTTTTATTCATTTTCTCTAATACAAATGCAGGGAAATAGATATCGCCGCGCAAATTAGAGGCTTTTTCCACATTAACAAGATAACTGTCCGTTGCTTTTAGACGGTACAGAGCATATAATGCAGCGGCTTCCGTTTGTTTTAAAAAAGGATGCTGCGGATACAAATCCTGCAGTGCACAAGAATTATAGTATGCATACAGGTAATTATTTTGAATAATCATTTGGTTAATAGATTCAAATTGTGCCAGCATTTTGGCTTCCTGAAACTCTTTTTTAAAATAAGCGGTTACCTGTGAATTTGAATTAGAAAACGGTTCGACAATTTTACGCATCTCCAGTCGGCGATGCAAAATATTAGGGTGAGTACTTAAAGTATCTACATAATTTTCCCGGAAAGTTACCGGATTTATTTGTATGGGAAAATAGGAATCATTAAATTGATAGTATTCATTTTCAAAAAAGGCGCGGGTAAATTTTTTCTCTCCAAAAGGGATATTAGAATATTGTAACATATCGAACATATTTTCTAAAACCTCAAAACTGTATCCTAAATCTTTATAAAAATCGAGAAACCCAAATTTATCCGCATTTATTTCTAACTCCCTTGACAAGGAATAGTATTTTAGAAAATCATCAATATCTTTTATTTTATCAGGATCCATTTTTAGTTTATCTTCTACGTGTGATTTCGTATAATGCGCCAATTCATGGCAGATAATAAAAGCCAATTCCGCTTCATTCGAACAATGTGCAATTAATCCTAAATTAACAAAGATGGTTCCCATAGGAGTTGAAAAAGCGTTTACCTGATCCGATTTGAGAGCATAAATTTGAATTTTTTTTTGCAACTCCGGTTTTTGCGTTAAAATTTTATCCAGCAATTGGTTTAAGTACAATGTAACGGGGTCTCCGTAAAGGAGTTTTCCTTTCATTAGAAGCGTAAAAATAAACTTTTCCTCCAGCAACTTCAAGTCATTTGCGGGGGTATTAGAAAAACCTTTTTTTTGTAAAATCTGCTTACAATATTCGGGCATTTCGCCTACGGGCTCTAATCTGTCAAAAGACACGTAAGAATTGTTTTGCGCTTGTATACAAAACAATATGACGAAAAAAGATAGACAGAGTAACAATTTTTGCATCCACAGAATTTTTGCAAAAATAGAAAAATACCAGAATATCGGGAAAGCCTATTCTTTTTCTCTTGGGACAGGATTGATAAAAATATCAGAAATCTGTTTCGGACGGTACCCATCTAACCAGCGAAAATTTTTAAGCAGCCTGTCATTCATAGGTAACTCATTATCCGCCCATAATTTTCCGTCAGGATAATCATAAAAACGCAGTTCTTCTATTTCATTGTTTATCAAGAACATTTTCATCTCGGTGGTTTCCAACCTATTGATACCTATAAGCAACGTATCTTCATCCATAACATAATAAATAATTTCTACATTATTGATAGCATTTGCCTGTATTAATTCTTTATTTCGGATAAATCCGATAATATTTTTTCCTTTTACCTGATTAAATTCTACTTCATCGAAAACATCCGAAATAATAAAGGCATCTTTGAGCAGTTCTATGCTTGATGTAAGGGAGTCTATTCTGGTAAATCTGATAGTATCTCCAAAAAATTGATTTTTTCCATTCCAAAGTACCGGATTATAATACATATTTCCAACCGAATCAGCCACATTATAACTTATTGAGTCGCAAGCTCCCTGTAACTCTTTGCTAAAAAATTTGACATGATAATGGGCTAACATAAGTTGAGGATTCTGAATGGAGTCGAAAAAGATTTTTAATGTATCGGCGTGAAGATAAAGGGAGTCATTATTTTCTTTATCAACAACAATCAACAGGGCTTGCTTAGTAATCCAGGAGGCTCCTGCATTTTCCAAATATTCCCCATAATCACCTCTTATAACAAACCCACGTGTTGTATCATTTATGGTAACTCTACTTTGTGCGATTCCAAATCCCAGATTTTTATCATAAAAAACCGAATCGGCCGTAAGTTCCTGATTTTTATTAATAATTTTTACACTATCAATTAATTGTGAAAAATTATGATGGGTATCATACCAGCCGGAATTTGTAAAAACATTATTTTCCTTTGATATTAAATGAGTTCTACATAAAAAAGAGACAATTTCGGTATTTGTGTTATAGTTAAAAGAATCACACATCATTTGATAAGTAGGATTATTAAGCATCACATCTTCTCTAAAATTCGCTATTTTAGTGTGCGTGTTGTATATACCTACCTTACTGGTTAAGGTATCTTCTTTTGAGATCATTTTTCCTCCGGTAACATAATACCCTATGCCGGCCAATGTGTTATAAATCAAACTATCTGTATAGAGAGTAGATGTATTATCCTTTAAAATTACATTTTTAGAAATAGTAGAAATTTTAGAATTTCCATCATATTTTGCTCTGGTTCCATATAACGTAACGGTATCATTTACATAGATTCGAACGGGTTTTCCGAAAGCAATCATTCTATTTTCATCTATGTAATAATAAGCACTATCTGCGTAACCTATGGTATTTTCCTGAGAGAATATCACATTTCCAATCAATCTGTCTATCCCCGGAAGCAAATCTTCATCATGATATTGCCATTCTGCCCGAAAAGCAATTTTTTTTCCTTGCTGTTGGGCAAAAAGTGAAAAAAAATTACAGAAGACTAAAAAAAATATAAAACAACGAGACATTATAAAGTATCTACGGGAATGTCATTAATTTTGATAATTTTATCCTCTTTAAATAAAATGGTTTTTTCTATTTCGCCGGATGGGAAAAAGTAAGTTTCTACACCATCCTTTTTATTGTTTACAAAATTTGTTTCACATTTCAAACGCCCCATTTCATCGTAGGTTATTCGCTTTCCGGTTCCTTGCACAAAAGAACCCTCTCCGGTAAGAAGGCCTCTTTCGTCATAATTTTCCCAATTTCCATCAAACAAATTATTTACATAATATCCTTTTTCTTTAAGAACGCCATTATAATACCATGAAATAGCAGGTCCGTTTTTAATACCTTTTACATAATGAATTTCCATAGAGCGATTTCCATTGTTGTAATAATGAGTTTCGATCCCTTCTAACAGGTCGTTTTTATAAAATGCAATCAATTCTATTTTATTGTCGAAATACCGTTTAATAAGTTTGCCGTTTTTTTTCCCTCCTTTCATTTCAACTTCCATAATTTTAGTAGGATAATAAAAATGATAGAAAGTAGTAGTTCCTGTTTCTTTTCCAAAGCGGTAATGTGTTTCCGATTTTAAATTTCCATTATTATAATATTCACGTTTTACTTTTATACAACCGGTTATCAGGAACAGGGTGCTAAATAGGGTCAAAAAAAGGCGAGTGTTGTTCATTTTTAATAATTTTTAGATAAAAGGGTACAAAAATAAACAAAATTACTATAACTCTTACAATATTTGCCCTTCCTCCCAAGGTAAAATCATTAAAATTTGAAGTTAACTTTAGTTTATCGTTTGTTAAAAAATCTGATTTTCACCTAATTTAATTTTCAATAGAATATAATAAAACGACGCTCAATGATGGGTGCATTGATATTGACCCGTGATTCAATATAATCTTCGATAAATTCTTTTAATTTATCAGCGCAATTGACAGGCAACCGTTTAAACTCTCTAACGGTTTTATCCTGATTATTATATTTGATTTCTAAAATCTGATACGGAAATCTTCTATCAATGGCCGTATCCTCCGACGAAACACAATTCATGTCGCAACCGGATAATATTTTGATTAAGCCTTCATATTCTACACAAGAAACAGGCGCAGTGTACATGGTGGTTTCGTTGAAAGACTCTTCTTTATAAACTACTCGCGACCTTTTTGCCGAATCAATATACACAATGAACTGTAATCGCCGTTTTGGATTATTATAATTATAGAACGACACTTCAAAATATAGCTCCACAAACTGGAAATTGAGCAAACTGCTCACAAAAACATACCGGTTTTGTTCATTTCTTTCACTTAATGCAAAAGCATCGCTTCCTTCGGGAGACAAAACAAGTGTATCTTTTGTAAAACGCACGATATTATATTGCTGCTTGAGTTCCGTACTATTGCGTATTTGTGAAAGAATAACGTACTTTTTCTTCACATATTTAACTACTTTAAACTCCTGAAAATTCATTCCTTTTTGCAGAGAGGCTCTTTTTCCGGATATATTCAAGTACTCATTATTTTGCCCTACCCAGGTAATTTTACCCATTATCTGATTTCTTTTCAAATGGTAATAAGTTGTATCCTGTCCGTAAGAAACGAATACACTAAAAAAGAAGATGATAAAGTAAAATCTATTTTTTAACATAGGTATGTTTTTTAATGGTTTATGTATGATGAAGTGTTAAAATGAATTACATTTTTATACCAAAAAAATCCCAAAATGTTACCTCTTGGGTTGTAACAATATATATGATTATCAAAACTAACGGCAAAAATAATGATATTAAAAAATATGTAGCAAAAAGTTTTCCATTATAGTAAGGATATTTATATTTTCGTATTAATTTTTTCAATCTTTTCTTTCGGAAAAATATCAGTAAATAATTTACGACAAAACAAGGCAATACAAATAAAACTAAAAAATTTAAAATACCATCTGCTCCTTCTACGACAGGAACAATATTAGGAGAAGATATTGTGAACTTATAAAAAGAAAAACCTAATATATGCTTCTCAAAAATTGCCATAAAAAGCATAAAATTAAATGTCATGGCTGTAGTCATTATTATCATACTCTTTTCCTGCCAAGTCTCTTTATTTTGTTTTTGTGACCTTAACCTTAAAATACAATCTACCCAAATTTTATAATATATTCTCATAGTTTACCACCCATTACGAAGAGATTGATAATAAAAATATTCATCGGAAGTGATCCAATAATCGGGTTCCCCTGTTGCTTGGTCTATCGACAAAGGTGCAAATCTTAAATCATTCATTCCGCTATATATCATCCACCAGGATTGAGCAGTAGTAATTGCCATGCCAGTAAATCCGGAAACTCTTCCAATGAAAGGCACTACTCTTCCGCCTATACCAATCCATTGCATTCCTTTAGATGCTAAACCCATAAGATTACTACCCAAATTTGTTGCAGTAACAGGATTCACACGTCCTTCATTTTGATATTGGTTATACATTTGCATACCCTCTGCAATAATACTTAATCCTGTCAGCCCCATACCCAAACTTTTTGCAAAAGGAGTAGCATTAAGACTTCCATCTACTGCCATATTATAGCCAAATTCTATATGTCCAATCAGATTTGCGGCTACCCCATTTCCGCCCCACGGGGTTTGGTTTCTGAAAGTGAGCTGGGAGGCAGCCTGCCATTGATAGTTGAGCGGCGATGTGTACGGCATGTTTGAGGAGGTACCTGAATTTCCACCCATTGGAATTGGGCCGAACCCTAATGCACTCCCGGCAATAACACCTCTGGGAATACCTGGATCCAACGGAGTAGGACCGGTAAAATCATAATTATCGGTAATATAAACAGGATCTAAAATTACACCATTAGGGAAAAAATCTGGTGGTATATTAAAATTAGGAAAATCTTTTCCCGGCCCATCGGGCTTAAATATATCGTCCATATCATTAAACATGTCACACATATTTACTAAAATTCTCACTATATCAGACAGTGGTGAAATCCATCCTGCAGCAGTTAATTCTCCACTTGGATCCGTGTACATCAGCGGGCAGTTCCGTGCGTAGCTGTACCGGTTAAAATCCTGCGTAAAGCTGCTGTTTGCTACGTACTTGTCCGGCGAGAAAAACCTGCCGATAACAGGGTCGTAGAGGCGGCCGTTCATATTGATAATCTTGAGTTCGGGGTAGTGCTCGTGGCCGGTGAAACCGCGGTTGGTAAGCGCAAAGTTTAGGAGAAATGTTCCCTGCTGCGCATCGTTGCCGCCGTGAACAGCAGTATCTATAGGAAAAGTTAAGGAATCAAGGATCAGGATAGTAACATAGAAAGGCTTGTAATTACCCCAAGGGTCAAAGTAGTTTTGCTGCACCACTTTCTTCTTAGCATCAGTGAGGGCGCAGTAACTGCCCAAATGGTCGGTGTGGATGTAGTACATATCCTTGGTGGTAGAGATATTGTCTTCACAAGAACCGCCGTTACTTTCCCCACTGTAAGGAATACGGGTTACATACAGAGCCACTACACCGTTTTCGCCGTAAATGTAATCGTAATGATACATATATCCGCTTTCGCTTACTTTTTTCTCGTAATACTTATTCACATATACCCACGTATTTTCCAATGTTTTGCCTTTGTACTGCTTCATGCTGTTGCGCTGTTGGTTGGCGCCGTAAGAGAGTTCGAGCCGGTAATCGCCCTCCGTTATTTGTGAGGGCTGGTTAAACATGTTGTAGTCTACAGCGCATGTATTGGCGGAGATAACATTTTGGTTTACAGCCTCTATCTTTGTTACGGCATGGGGCTTGTTTTGGGGGTCGCCGTTAATTCCGTAGGAATAGGCTCCCAGCAGAGAGTTGCCGGTTATGTTTCCGTTATTGCCGTAATCAAAGGTTTGGGTAACGCCGGGTTTATTTATCATTCCCGAGGTAACGCTTATCAGCCTGTCTACGTTATCGTACTTGTAAGTTTCCAAATATCTCACTACGCTTTCG
>Ga0209628_10000422_pt1 | contig 25635 bp, 25 predicted proteins | sample TergutCu122P4_FD_187285 | JGI IMG/M metagenome (GOLD analysis project Ga0209628, IMG submission 187285) | Cubitermes ugandensis P4 segment gut microbial communities from Kakamega Forest, Kenya - Cu122 P4 (SPAdes) (version 2) | ecosystem: Host-associated > Arthropoda: Insects > Digestive system...
CTCCCGCCACTCCACCGGCGTATCGTCGTGGTCGCCGTGCGGGTGGTGTTCCCAGGCCTTGATGTAGGCTTCCTGGGCCGAGGGTTTGATGAGCTTTTCCGGGACGCCGATGTTGTGCAACTGGGTGTCCTCGACGTAGTAGATCAGGGCGCGGGTCAGTTTGGTCAGCAGGGTGTTGTCGAGGTGGTAGCCCTTGTCCACCAGATGCTCGTCGAGTTCGCGCAGGGTGTGCTGGCGCAGATCGTAGGCGACGCCGATGGTGCGCTTCTCGTAGCGGGTCTCGACGGCCAGTTCGTCCATGCGGCGCAGATCGTCGGCGGCTTCCGGCACCTGGCCGGGGGGGAACCTGGAGAACACAATCTCGCGTTTCTTGTTCAGATCGGAGTTGGGCATCGTTCCCCCCGTTTTGGCTATTTCGGCTTGTGCTGCATGATCTGCAAGCCCTTCAACAGATTCAGCGCCTGCTGGAACTGGTAATCGTCGGCGCTGGCGTATTCCATGCGCTGCGGCATTTCGTCCTCGTTCTCCTTCTTGCCGCCCTTGTCCTTGCCTGGCTTGTCGTTGCCCGGTTTCGCGGCCGGCTTGGCCTCGCTGGCCGGCGCTTCCTTCTCGCGGTCGTTGTTCAGGTGGCGTTCGAGGTCCACTTCGCGGATGCGGCCGATGGTCGAGGCGTTGCCGCTGGCGGTTTCTTCGACGGCGATGTCGGGGACGATGCCCTTGGCCTGGATCGAGCGCCCTGACGGCGTGTAGTAGCGGGCCGTGGTCAGCTTGATGGCGGTATTGCCGGGCAGCGGCACGACCGATTGCACGGATCCCTTGCCGAAGGTCTGGGTGCCCATGATGACCGCCCGCTGGTGGTCTTGCAGCGCGCCGGCGACGATTTCCGAGGCCGAGGCCGAGCCGCTGTTGACCAGCACCACCAGCGGCACCTGCTTGATGTCGATGGGCAGGTTGCGCAGCGGGTCTTCCTGGGCACCACCCTGGGCGCCGCGCTGGTAGTCGCGCGGCCGGGCGAGGAATTCCTGCTTGGCGTCGGGAGCGCGGCCGTCGGTCGAGACGACCTTGACATCGGGCGGCAGAAAGGCGGCGGCGACGCCGATGGCGGCGTTGAGCAGGCCGCCCGGATCGTTGCGCAGGTCGAGCACCAGGCCGTTCAGTTTGCCGTTGCTGTCCTTGTACAGGTTGCCGATATGCTTGGCCAGGTCGGCGACGGTGTTCTCCTGGAACTGCGTGATGCGAATCCAGCCATAGCCCGGTTCGACCAGTTTGGATTTGACGCTCGCCACCTTGATGACTTCGCGGATCAGGGTGATTTCCAAGGGCTTGGCTTCGCCCTTGCGCAGAATGGTCAGCTTGATCGGGGTTTTGGGTTTGCCGCGCATTTTCTTGACGGCGTCGGTCAGGGTCAGGCCCTTGACCAGCGTGTCGTCGAGCTTGAAGATCAGGTCGCCGGATTTGATGCCGGCGCGATAGGCCGGCGTGTCCTCGATGGGCGAGATGACCTTGACCAGACCATCCTCCATGCCGACCTCGATGCCGAGGCCGCCGAATTCGCCCTGGGTGCCGACCTGCAAGTCCTTGAAGGCGTCGGCGTCGAGATAGGCCGAATGCGGATCGAGATTGGCCAGCATGCCGGAGATGGCATTGGCGATCATTTTCTTGTCTTCGACCGGCTCGACGTAGCCTTGCTTGATGGCGCCGTAGACCTCGGCGAAAGTGCGCAATTCGTCGATCGGCAGGCCGGGCGCGGCCTCCTTCTCGGCCAGGGCGGGGAGTTGCAGGCTGAGGATGGCGCCGGCCAGGAAGCCGCCGGCAATCAGGCTGATGGTTTTCGTTTTGCTCATTTCAAATTGGCCCATTTCATGGGGTCGATCGGTTGGCCCTGGTGGCGAAGCTCGAAGTATAAACCGGATTCCGGGTTGCCCCCGCTGTTGCCGACGGTGGCCACCGCGTCGCCGCCCTTGACCGCCTGGCCGACCTGTTTGAGCAGCGCATCGTTGTTGCCGTAGATCGACAGATAGGCGTCGCCGTGGTCGACGATCAAGAGGTTGCCAAAGCCGCGCATCCATTCGGCGAAAACCACCCGGCCATTGGCGATGGCCTTGACCTCGCTGCCGCTGCCGGCCTTGATGAAGAGGCCGCGCCAGACGCCGCCGCCCTCGCGCGGGGCGCCAAAGCGGCCGCTGACCGCGCCGCGCACCGGCAGGCGGAGCTTGCCCTTCTGGCGGGCGAAGCTGCCGTCGTTGGGCGCGGGTTCATAGCGGTTCTCTTCGCTGCGCGCCGTCGCGGCCGGCGCGCTCGCTGATCCTTCGCGTTCGGCTTTTTGCCGGGCCGCCTCGGCGGCGCGGGCGCGCTCGGCTTCGGCGCGGGCGGCCTGCGCCGCCTGGGCGGCGAGAATTTTGCCCAGGCGGTCGATCAGTTGGGTCAGGCGCTTTTCATCCTTCTGCAACTCGCCGATTTCCCGGCGCTGCGCCTTGACCTTGTTCGACACCTCGGCGTAAAGCGCCTTGTGCTCGTCGCGCTGGCGGCTCAATTCGCCGGCGCGCTGCTGCTGTTGCGCCTCGACCTCGGCCAGTTCGGCGCCGCGCTCGCGGGCGTCGGCGGCCAGGTCTTTTTTCTTGGCCAGGGTTTTGCCGATTTCATCCATCAAGTCGGCCCGGCTGCGGGCGATGGCCGACAGGTAGTGGAGATCGCGCGCCATCTGGTTCGGGTCGTCGCCATTGAGCAGCATTTGCAGTGAATCCGGCGTGCCGCGCAGGTATTGCTTGGTGAGCAGGCGCTCCAGTTGCGCCTGTTGCTGCCCCAGGGTGACGCCCAGTTCGTTCGATTGGCGTTCGAGATCTTGCAGATTGCGCTGCAACCGCCCGCGCTGTGCGGAGAGTTCGTGCAACTCGCGTTGCAGGCGGGAAATCTGACGCTCCGAGTCGCGCAACTGGCTGGCGGCGTCGGCCTGGCTCTCCTCGCTGGCGTTCAGTTCCTTGCGCAGCGTCTCGATGCGGTTGCGCAATTCGCCGAGATCGGCCTGGCGTTCGGCGATTTCCGGCGTTGGCGGCGGCGTGGTTTTCTTCTCGGCGCTGGCCGGCGCCATCCCCAGAAGCACAGCGGCCAGCAAGATCGCCGCCCGGCGCGCGGCGGCGCGTTCTGGTCGTTGGTGCATGGGGATCGGGATGGGATTGAGGTCAGCGAAACACAGGCCCTTATTCTATAATGGTCGGCTCGACGATAACGAGGTTTTGTCTTGGAACACCCTTTCTTCAACACCATTGAACAGCAAGAGCATATCGAGCAGGCGGCGCGCGCGCTGAAGTCGATCGCCCATCCGCTGCGGCTCAAGATTCTCTGCGTATTGGGCGACCAAAAGGCTTGCGTGCAGGAGATCGTCGAGGCGGTGGGCACCTCGCAAAGCAATATTTCCCAGCATCTGGCGATCCTGCGCGAGAAGGGAATCCTGACCACGCGCAAGGACGCCAACCGGGTCTACTATCGTGTCGGCGATCAGCGGATATTGCAGCTTATCGGTATGATGCACGATGTTTTTTGCGGCGAGGAGTCCGATTAAGTGCCCATGGAATTCATCAACCAGAATATTTTGCTGATTGCGGTCGTCGTGACCAGCGGTCTCGGGTTGTTGTGGCCCCTCATTGCCGGTTCGGCCGGCAAAGGTCTGGATCCGGCCGCGGCGACGCTGCTGATCAACCGCGAGGATGCCGCCATTCTCGATGTGCGCGAAGTCGACGAGTTCGCCGGCGGGCACTTGCCGGAAGCCCGCAACATCCCGCTCGGCAAGCTCTCCGAGCGCCTCGGCGAACTGGAAAAATTCAAGGATCGGGCCTTGCTCGTCTGTTGCGCCGCCGGCGTTCGCTCCGCCAAGGCCTGCGCCGAATTGCACAAAAACGGCTTCACCAAGGCGCATTCCCTGGCCGGCGGCGTCGACGCCTGGGTGGCTGCCGGCTACCCGGTGAAAAAGGGCGGGCGCAACAAATGAGCGCGCCGGTCCTGATGTACACCACGGCGGTGTGCCCGTATTGCATCCGCGCCAAGCAGTTGCTGAAGGCGCGCGGCGTGGCTGAAATCACCGAGGTGCGGGTCGACCTCGATCCCGAGCAACGCGAAAAAATGATGCAGCGCACCGGGCGGCGCACCGTGCCGCAGATTTATATCGGCGATACCCATGTCGGCGGCTGCGACGACCTGGTTGCCCTCGACGCCGCCGGCGGCTTGAAAGCGCTGCTCGCAGGTTCAGCCTCCTGACCATTCACTCCACTTTTTTGAAAGCCCATCATGGAACAAAACGAACCCCTTTTCGGCATTGAAAAACTCTACGTCAAGGATATTTCCGTCGAGGTGCCGAATGCGCCGGAAATTTTCCTCGAACGCGAGGCGCCGGAAATTCAGATTCAACTCAGCACCAACGGCCGCGCGATTGGCGAAAATGTCTACGAAGTCGTGCTGACGGCGACGGTGACCGCCAAACTCGGCGAAAAAACCGTGTTTCTGGTCGAAGTCGGCCAGGGCGGTGTCTTCCGCATCCAGAACGTGCCGCAGGAACAACTGGAGCCGCTGATTGCCGTGGCTTGCCCGAATATCCTCTTTCCCTATGCCCGCGAAGTGGTTTCCGCCGCGGTCAGCCGCGCCGGCTTTCAGCCGATCCTGCTGCAACCGGTCAACTTCGAGGCCATGTACATGCAGCGCGTGCAGGAGCAGCAAAACCAGGCGGCTCCCGCCGAGGCGACGCTTCAGTAAGGGCGGATCATGCCGCGCCGCCTGCTTGCCACCCTGTTGCTGGCCGGCCTTGCCGGGGCCGCGCTGGCCGGCGAATTCCGCACCGTCGAAGCGCCGGTCGCCATTCTCTACGACGCGCCGTCGCAGAAAGGCCAGAAGCTGTATTTAATCAAGGGGCAGACGCCGGTCGAGGTCATCGTCCGGCTCGATGGCTGGGTCAAGGTGCGCGACGCCGAAGGTTCGCTGGCCTGGATCGAGGCCGGCAACCTGTCCGAGCGGCGCAATCTGGTCGTCATCGCGCCGCAGGCAGAAATCCGCCAGGCCGACAACCCCGGCGCGCCGGTCGTCGCCGAACTGGAGAAATGGGTCGCCGTCGAATGGCTCGGCCCGGCGGCGCCGGGCTGGGTTCGCGTCAAACACCGCGACGGCGCCACCGGCTTTGTGCGCGCCACCCAGGTCTGGGGGCTGTGAGACTTTCCATCCTCGGCGCCGGCGCCTGGGGCACCGCGCTGACCATCGCCTTTGCCGGCAAGCATCAGGTCACCCTGTGGTCGCGCGAGGCGGATGTCGCTGCCGACCTGCGCGAGCGCCGGGAAAACCGCCGTTTCCTGCCTGGCCATCCGCTGTCGGCCGAAGTCGCGGTCACCACCGAGATCGCCGCCGCCGTGGCGGATGCCGAACTGCTGCTGATTGCCACGCCGATCATCGGTTTGCGGCCGACCGTCGAGCAATTGCGGGGCCTCGGCTGCCAACAGCCGCTGCTGTGGGTTTGCAAAGGCTTCGAGGCAGGCAGCGGCAAGCTGCCGCACCAGGTCGTCAGTGAGGTGCTCGGGCGTGCGGCCCTGTCCAGCGCCAGGTTTGGCGCGCTCTCCGGCCCCAGCTTTGCCGAGGAAGTCGCCGCCGGAAAGCCGACGGCGATCACGCTGGCCGCCAATGATCCCGAATTCGCCCGCGAAGCGGCGCGGCAATTGCACGGCGCTCACCTGCGCATTTACGCCAACGACGATCTGGTCGGCGTCGAGGTTGGCGGCGCGGTCAAGAATGTGCTCGCCATCGCCACCGGCGCTTGTGACGGCCTCGGCCTCGGCCTGAATACCCGAGCGGCGCTGATGACCCGCGGTCTGGCCGAGATCGCCCGCCTCGGCGTTGCGCTCGGCGGCCAGCGCGAAACCTTCATGGGGCTGGCCGGCATGGGCGACCTGATCCTGACCTGCACCGGCGACCTGTCGCGCAATCGCCGCGTCGGCCTGGCCCTGGCGCAGGACAAATCGCTGCCGCAAATCCTCGACGAACTCGGCCATGTTGCCGAAGGCGTCTACACCGCCCGCGAAGTCGATCGCCTGGCTCGGGAACGGCATGTCGACATGCCCATCAGCGCCGCCGTCGCGGCCGTGCTCGACGGCCGCCTGAGCGTGGCGCAGGCGGTTGGTCAATTGATGGCGCGCGATCCGAAAGAGGAATTGGCCTGAGCGGGCCAACGACGAGGTTTATCAACCCGGCAATCTCCTGCGCCGCTGGCCCCCACCCTAACCCTCCCCCGCAAGCGGGGGAGGGAATGAGGCTCCTTCCCCCGCTTGCGGGGGAAGGCCGGGATGGGGGGAGCAATGAAATCTGTTTGATTTAATTGCCGGATCAATAAACCGCACCGGCGAAGCCGCTCTGCCGCCAGGCCTCGAACACGGTCACGGCGGCGGCGTTTGCCAGGTTGAGGCTGCGCTGGCCTGCCCGCATGGGCAGGCGCAAGCGCCGCTCTGGCGCGAATTGGGCGAGAATTTCCGGCGGCAGGCCGCTGGTTTCGCGGCCGAAAACAAAAACATCCCCGGCCTGGAGCGCGGTCGAGAACGGGCTGGCGTCGCCCCGGGTCGTCATGGCGAACAGGCGGCGGCCGGCGAGCGCCGTCTGGCAGGCTGGCCAATCGGGGTGGCGGAGCAGACGGGTGTATTCGTGATAATCGAGTCCGGCGCGGCGCAGGTTTTTGTCGCCGATGTCGAAACCGAGCGGCTCGACCAGATGCAGTTCAGCCCCGGTATTGGCGCACAGGCGGATGATGTTGCCGGTATTGGGCGGAATTTCCGGCTGGTAGAGAACGACGGCGAACACGTTTAATTCCATTTCTATTTCAAACGGCAATTATTTGTATGCCGGGCGGCGCCAGCTTGTCATTCCGCGCGTAGTCGCGGAATCCATGCGGCGAGTGGATTCTGCGACTACGCTTCGCTCCGCGCAGAATGACGATTCTCGGCGGTTTGCTGTCGTCACGAGCGAGAAATGGAATAAAGCAATTTCGCTTCAAGTGGTTGTACTTCCCCCATCCCAACCTTCCCCCGCGCGCGGGGGAAGGAGCGAGATTCCCTCCCCTGCTTGCGGGGGAGGGCCAGGGAGGGGGGAGCGGCGCTTGAAGCCGCGCATGGCGTTCAGAAAAAAATGTCGGCATTTGAATCCAAACCGCTCTAAAGCACGAAGGCCGCGGAACTCGCTTCTGGCGCAGCGCCAGACAAGCCCGTAGCGAGCAGGTCGGGGATGAAGGCGGGGCAGTGAAAGAGAAAACCCTGGCCGCTGGCGATGCCGCTATGGGCGAGCAGCCAGGCCAGTTCGCTCTCGGTCTCGATGCCTTCGGCGATCAGATCGATGCCGAGCGCGCGGCCGATGGATTCGATGGCGCGCAGGATGGATTGCTGGTGGGGGCTATCCAGGATGCCGGTGATGAAGGAGCGGTCGATCTTGATCTCGTCGACGGTCAGTTTGGCCAGCAGCGACAGCGATGAATAGCCGACCCCGAAATCGTCGATGGAAACGCCGATGCCCGCCTCGTGCAGCAGCGGCAGGATATGGGTCTGAAAGGACGCGGTTTGCAGGAGGGATTCTTCGGTCAGTTCGAAGATGAAGTGGCGCGCCTGCCCCGATTGCGCGATCCGGTCGATCAGGGTTTTCATGAAGCCGGAGCGCGACGCCTGGGTGGCGGAGATGTTGAAGCTGTAGACGAGAGGCTGGCCGAAGCGCTGGTTGAGGCGCGGCAGGGCGGACAGCAGTTCTTCCATTTGCCGCAGCGCAATGTCGTCGAGCAGCCCGAGTTGATTGGCGATGGGCAGAAAGGCGCCGGGCAGGTGCACCGCACCTTGGGCATCGACCCAGCGCAGCAGGGTCTCGAAGCCGATGAGCCGGCCGCTGCGGATATCCACCCTGGCCTGTAGCGCGCAGTGAAACAGGTTGGCATCGAAGGCGGCGCGCAATTGCTGTTCAGCATACAAGCGCTCGGACAGGGAGCGGCCGAGCACACGGCTGAAGAACTCGACGCTGCCCTTGGCCAGCGTCTTGGCCCGGTACATGGCGGTGTCGGCGTTGCGGCGCAGCGTTTCATAATCGTGCCCGTGCACGGGATAGAACGCGACGCCAATCGATCCCGAGCACTTGACTTGCACGCCGTCGAGATCGAAGGGCCGGCGGAGCGCCTCGCTGATGCGCTGGACCAGGGAGGCGATCTCCTCCCTTTTCCTGAACGCATCCAGGACGACGACAAACTCGTCGCCGCTGATGCGGCCGAGAATGTCATGGGCGCGAATCTGCGTGCGCAGACGGTTGGCGATGCCGCGCAGCAGGGCGTCGCCGGTGGCATGACCATAGAGGTCATTGACGCGCTTGAAATCGTCCAGATCGATGAAGGCCAGCGCCAGCTTTTCGCCGGGCCGCTTGCGCGCCAGGCGTTCCTCTACCAGTTCGTGAACATGGGCGCGATTGGGCAGGCCGGTGAGTTGGTCGTGATTGGCGCGATGCGTGAGCGCCCGCTGGCTGTCGGAGAGTTGATCGGTCAGTTGCTTGAGCCGCTGGCTCTCCGCCTCGCTGTGGTGGGCATCACGCGCCGCCAGCGCATGCAGGGCAAGCAGGGAGAACTTGCGCGCCAGCGTGACGTCGGCGCGGTTGAAGCCCGGTTTGCCGCTGGCGCGCAGCAGGAGCAGCAGGCCGCGCCGGCCATGCTGGATGAGCGGCAGGTAGAGCGCCGGTTGATCCTTGCCGGCGACGAGGCCGGCGGCGGTCGTGCAGGCGGCGAGATCGTGGCTGCCCAGCGTCGCCACGATGCGGCCGTTCAACGCTTTTTTCAGCCGCGCGTCGGGTTGCCAGCGCGAGCCGATCAGATCGAAATTGCTGGAGGCAATGCACTCCATGGTCGGTTCATCGGCGTCGGATCTGACCAGCACAATGGCCTGCGCCACATCAAAGATGGACAGCAGCACGCTGAACACGCCGGCAAAGGGATCATCCTCGCTGGGCGTCATCAGGAGCGCATCGAGCGCATCGAGCAGCGTATGGGAATGGCTCGCCTCCTGGCGCAGCATATCCAGCTCGCGCTGCATCAAGACAATCGTTTCGCGCAGTTCCTCTGAATTCGCCATGTCTTCAGCGTCCGAAAACAAGCGCCGAAATCATCAGGTTGCCATGCGTGTCGCCGCTCAGCATCGGCCCCTGCTCGCCAAGGGAGAAGCAGCCGACGAAGGGCATGCCGCCGAAACTTTCGCCAATCGCCGCCGCCACCTTGTCGATCTGGTTGCCGGCAGCCAGCCGACTGCCAAAGCAATAGGAAATCCAGCCGCCCGCCAGGCTTTTCACGCCGTTCGGCAGCCCCGCCGCTGCCGCTGCCGCCACCTTGCCGGCGCGCTCGACCAGACGCCCCGGATCGCCGTGCATGCAGAAGACGCGGGTTCCCACGTCGACATTGGCAAAGGTGGACAGCGCGCCGTTTTCCAGAACATGCTTGGAAAGCACGAGGCGATATTGCGGAATGCCGCCGATCTTGCCCGTATCGACGCCCAGCGGGCAGGTCAGCGTTTCCACCAGGACATTGGCGCCGGGCGTCAGTTTGTGGTCGAGCGCGCCACCCAGCCAACGGTTATAGACTTGCGCCGCCGGCTCGCCGTCGATGGTCAGGATGACGCGGCCGTGGCTTGCTCCGGGCGCGGGCCGGGCGTCGGTCGAACCCATGCAGGCGGCGTTGGCGGCGACCTGGGTCACGACTCCGCTCGGGCCGGCCGGCTCGTAGCCGCACTGAAAGGCGATGCTGACGCCGCCGGAGGGAAAGAGCGCGCCGACCACGACGCCGCGGGACATCGGTCCAGCCGGCCCCAATTGCCGCCAGCGGCCGGCCATCTCGTTGTCGCCCGAACTGCCGCCGATGATCGGGCAACGATCCCCGACCACACGGTGCAGACCGGCGATGACCTCTTCTTCTTGTCCGGGCGCTTGATAGATCCAGATGAGTTCGGGCAGTTCGCCGGCGCAGCCGGCCTGCTCCAGCGCCAGATACAGCGCGCGCTCCGCCGCGCCGGCGGCATCATCCGCCAATTCGACGATGCCAACACCATATTCGCCATCCGGGTCGTCGACGATGAACAGGCCGATGGAGCCATCACCGCTCAAGCCCTTTTCGCTCATCGTGCCGAGAGAGGTCGTGCCGCCCAACACCGGAACGCCCGGAAAGCGCTCGCGCAAAAAAGCATGAATCTGTCGGTCATCATGATTTTCGCCGTAGAAGACACCGATGAAGGCGGGCGAGCCGCCAAGCTGCGTCATCTCCTTTGCCAGCTCATGAAGCGCCGTGGCCGTATCGGCCGCGCCAATGCAGATCGAATGAACCGCGACCATTTCTTCTTCTCCCTGAGGCAAAAATCATTTTGCCTATTGGATGATGCCATAACTATCAACCCGGGTTAAGCCGAGGCAATCCACAGGCTGGCCTCGCCGCCGCCTGCGGGATGGTTGGCGAAAGCGGCCTCGCCGCCGTGCAGGCGGGCGACCTCGCGGACCAGGGCGAGGCCCAGACCGGTGCTCTTCTTGCCGGTGGCCGGCCGGGGCAGCGAGTAGAAGCGGTCGAACATCTGCGCCAGCGCGTAATCGGGCGCGCCGCTGCCGTGATCGCGGATGGAGAATTCGGTTTTTTCGCCGCGCTCGCGGATGGCCAGCTCGATGTCGCCGCCATCCGGCGAGAATTCGATGGCGTTGTCGAGCAAATTGAGCAGCGCCTGTTGCAGCAAAAAGGCGTCACCCTCGATCGGACGGCTGCCCTCGACGTGTAACCGGGCATGCAGGCCGCGCGCCGCCAGGGCCGGCTGGCGCAGCGCCAGGCAATCTTCGAGCAGTTGGGCCGGTTGCAGCGTCTGCCGGCCTTCCGGCGCTTGCAACTGCTCGACGCGGGCCAGCAGCAGCAGGCGTTCGATGGTCGCCTGCAAGCGCTGCGCCTGCTCGCCGATGCTATTGGCGAAGCGCTGGCGATCCCCCACTGGCGGGTCGCCTTCGAGAATTTCGGCGGCGCCGCGAATGGCGGTCAGCGGGCTTTTCATCTCGTGCGTCAGGTTTTGCACGTAGCGCTCGACGTACTGCTTGCCATCGAGTTTTTCGCGCATCGTCGCCAGGGCGGCGGCCAGTTCCGACAATTGCCGGCCGCCGCCGGTCGGCGCTTCGGCCTTGTCGCCGCCGGCGACGGCGCGGGCGTAATCACGCAGGCGGTGAATCGACCAGCTCAGCCAGGCGGTGAACAACAGGCCGATGGCCGCCGCGGCGACCAGCAGAATCAGGCCGGAAGCCTTGACGCGAGCGGCGGCGCGCTCGATGTAGGGGAACAGGGAGGTCATCGGCTTGGCCAGCGACAAGACGCCAATCCGTTCGCCGTAATAAACGATGGGGGCCGCCACGTGCATCACTGAAGTCGCCGGATCGTAAGGGTCTTCGCGCGTCTGCCGGGCGCCGTATTCGCCGCGCAGGACGCGGGCGATGTCGCGCCATTGCGAAAAATCCTCGCCGACGGCGGCGTGTTTCGAGTCGTAGACGACAATACCGCGGGCATCGGTGACATAAACGCGCAGATCGACGCTTTCTTTGTGCACGCCGGAAATCTCGGCCCGCGGGCGGCGGCGCAGCGCCTCGCGCATGGCCTCGGCGAACGGCCCGTGTTCGATCTGGCCGGCGGCGAGGTCGGCTGCCGCCATTTCGGCGAGCACCTGGGCGCTATCGACCAGGGTTTCCTCGGCCGCCTGGCGGATGCCCGGCTCGGTTTCCTCGGCGAAGGTGTTGAGCACGAACCAGGCGGCCAGCCCGACGATCAGGAAATAGCCGAAGAACAGGCGGACGGAGATGTTCACTGGGCGCTCATTCCGTGTGCTGCCCCCACCCTAACCCTCCCCCGCAGGCGGGGGAGGGTTAGGCGCTCCTTCCCCCGCCTGCGGGGGAAGGCTGGGATGGGGGCTTGGTTAGTGTGCTTTCGCAGCGGAAGTGGCATTGAACAGATTCTCTGCCGACAGGCTGTAGCCAAGGCCGCGATGGGTGTGGATCACCTCCTCGTCGCGCACCGCGCGCAGCTTGCCGCGCAGGGTCTTGATGTGCGTGTCGACGGTGCGCTCCAGACTATCGCCGCCATCCTGCCAGACCGCCTCCATGATTTGCGTCCGTGACAGAATGCGCCCCGGCCGTTCGAGCAGCAGCGCCAGCAGCAGGTATTCATAGCGGGTCAGGTCGAGCCAGCGGCCGTGAAAGGCGATGCGCAGCCCGGCGCGGTCGATGGCGAAGCGGGCGCTGACTTCCGGCGGATTGTCGCTGGCGGGTTGCCGCGTGTCTGGCCGCTGGCGGCGCAAAATGGCGCGGATGCGCGATACCACCTCGCGCGGGCTGAACGGCTTGGCGACGTAATCGTCGCCGCCCAGTTCCAGCCCGACGATGCGATCCACCTCGTCGGCGCGGGCGGTCAGGAACAGCACCGGAATATCCGAATGGCGGCGCAATTGCCGGCAAACGTCGAAACCGCTCATGTCAGGCAGGCCGACATCGAGCACCACCAGCGCGAAATCCCCGCTTGGCGCTTGCCCCAGCCGATCGAGCGCGGCGCCGCCCAAGCCGCAATGCTCGCTGGCAAAGCCCTCGCCCCGCAGCGCGTAAGCCAGCGTGTCGGCAATGGCCGGCTCGTCGTCGACGATCAGGATTTTCATGCTGCCGGCCATGCGCCGCTCAGGCGTTCCTGCCCTTCTGCCAGAGCACGTCGCCACGGCCGCCGGCACGGTTGAGGGCGCGGCCGAGGATGAAGAGCAGGTCGGAGAGGCGATTGACGTAGCGGCGGGCCGGGTCGGATAACGGCTCGGCGTGGTGCAGGCGAACCACGGCGCGCTCGGCTCGGCGGCAGACGGTGCGCGCCAGGTGGGCGAGCGCCGCCGGGCGCGTGCCGCCGGGCAGGATGAATTCCTTGAGCATCGGCAGGCCGGCGTTGAAGGCTTCGACCTGTTCTTCGAGACGGGCCACCTGGCTGTCCTGGATCACGGCCATGCCGGGCAGGCACAGTTCGCCGCCGAGGTCGAACAGGTCGTTCTGCACGTCGAGCAGGGCGCCGCGCACGGCTTCCGGCAGGTCTTCGCAAAGCAGCACGCCGAGCGTCGAGTTGAGTTCATCGACTTCGCCGATGGCGTCGATGCGCAGACTGTCCTTGGTGGTGCGGCTGCCGTCGCCGAGGCCGGTCGCGCCGGCGTCGCCGGTGCGGGTGACGATTTTCGACAGGCGGTTGCCTTTGCGTTCGCTTGGGTTATTACTCATGGGGCGCTCTCCTCCTCGTAATCGGCGGATTATACTTTTCGCCCCCTTCCCCCGAGTGTCGCTCGCATGCCGAAATTCGCCGCCAATCTCAGCTTTTTGTTCACCGAGATGCCGTTTGCCGAGCGCTTTGCGCGCGCTGCCGCGGCGGGTTTCAAGGGCGTCGAAATGCTGTTTCCCTACGACTGGCCGGCCGACGAGGTGGCCGGATGGCTGCGCGCCGCCGGTCTCGAAGCGGTGTTGTTCAACCTGCCGCCGGGCGACTGGGCGGCCGGCGAGCGCGGCCTGGCCTGCCTGCCCGGACGGCAGGAGGCATTCGCCGAAAGCGTCGAGCGAGCGCTGACTTACGCGCGGCGGCTCGGTTGCCGACGCCTGCATGGCCTGGCCGGTATTCGCCCTGCCGGCATCGCCGAAACCGAACTGGAAGCGACCTACATCGCCAACCTGCGCCATGCCGCCGACCGTCTGGCGAGCATCGGCGCGACGCTGACCATCGAGCCGATCAACAGCCGCATCGACATGCCCGGCTACTGGCTCGACGACATCGGCCGGGCGCGGCGTCTGCTCGACGCCATCGGCCGCGACAACGTCGGCCTGCAACTCGATCTCTACCATGCCCAGATCCTGCAAGGCGATCTGGCGCGCACGATACAAAGTCACCTGGAGCGCATCGTCCACATCCAGATCGCCGACAATCCGGGGCGGCACGAACCGGGGAGCGGCGAAATCCACTATCCCTACCTGTTCGAGTTGCTCGACCGGCTCGGCTACGCCGGCTGGGTCGGCTGCGAATACCGGCCGCTGACGACCACCGCCGCCGGCCTCGGCTGGCTGCCGCGCTGAACCGGCGCTCGCCGGTTCAGCGTGATTCCGCTCAGGGCTTGATGGCGATTTTCAGCACGCCGTCGCGCTGGTTGGCGAAGAGGTCGTAGGCGGCCACGATGTCGTCCAGTTTGTAGGTGTGCGTCACCAGTACTCCGAGGTCGAGCCGGTTGGAAGCCAGCACGTTCATCAGGCGGCGCATGCGTTCCTTGCCGCCCGGACACAGCGCGGTGTTGATGCGATGGTCGCCCAGACCGGCGGCGAAGGCGTCGAGCGGAATTTTCAGGTCGGAGGAATAGACGCCGAGGCTGGACAAGGTGCCGCCCGGCTTCAAGACGCGCAAGGCCGACTCGAAGGTGCTCTGCAAACCCAGCGCCTCGATGGCCGAGTCGACGCCGCGGCCGCCGGTGAGGCGGAGGATTTCCGCCACCACGTCATGTTTCTGGAAGTTGAGCGTGATGTCGGCGCCCATCACCTTCGCGATGCCGAGGCGGTGATCGTTGCCGTCCACCGCGATGATGGTGGTCGCCCCCAGCAAACGCGCGCCGGCGGTGGCGCACAGGCCGATCGGGCCTTGGGCGAAGACGGCGACGGTGTCGCCCAGTTTGATATTGGCATTTTCCGCGCCCTTGAAGCCGGTGGACATGATGTCCGGGCACATCAGCACCTGCTCGTCGGTCAGGCCGTCGGGGATGGGCGCGAGGTTGGCCTGGGCGTCCGGCACCAGCACATATTCGGCCTGCGTGCCGTCGATCAGGTTGCCGAAGCGCCAGCCGGCGGTGGCCTTGTAGCCGTGGTGGCCGCATTGCCCGAGGGGGATGAGATAGCTGCCATCCTGCGATGGCAGGCCGTCCTGGCTGGCATAGGAGGCGAAGCTGGGGCAGATCGCGCCGGCGATCACGCGCTGGCCCTCTTGGTACCCCTGCACGGCGCTGCCCAGTTTTTCGATGACGCCGACGGGTTCGTGACCGATGGTGAGGCCGGGTTTGACCGGATATTCGCCCTTGAGGATATGCACGTCGGTGCCGCAGATGGTCGTGGTCGTGGTGCGAATCAGCGCATCGTTGGGGCCGACTGCGGGGATCGGCTTGTCGATCAGTTCGATCCGGCCCGGTGCGACGAAAACGGTTGCCTTCATTTTGCTCATGATGTTCTCACTGGAAATGGGATGAATGTCGTGCCGCCTGCTGCCAGGGGTTTTCGTCAGTGTCTGGCGGCGCTGGTTGCAGCTTACAATAAGCCGATGGAAACCGCCGAATCCCGCAGCGAAGCGCCTTTCGCCACCGACCGCGCGGCGCTGCTGCGCCGCCTGCAATGGACGCTGCCGGCGCATGGCCTGCTCAGCGCCGAAGAAGATCTTCGCCCTTACGAATGCGACGGCCTCACGGCCTGGCGGCAATTGCCGCTGGCCGTCTGCCTGCCGGAAAACGAGGGGCAGGTCATCGACGTGCTGCGCTGCTGTCACCAGCTTGGCGTGCCGGTGGTGGCGCGCGGGGCCGGCACCGGCCTCTCGGGCGGGGCGATGCCGCATGCCGAGGGCGTGGTGCTGTCGCTGGCGCGCCTCAACAAGATTCTGCGCCTTGATCCCACGGCCCGGCTGGCGGTGGTGCAGCCGGGCGTGCGCAATCTGGCGGTGTCCGAGGCCGCTGCGGCCTTTGGCCTCTATTACGCGCCCGATCCCTCGTCGCAGATCGCCTGCACGTTGGGCGGCAACGTCGCCGAGAACTCGGGCGGCGTGCATTGCCTGAAATACGGCCTGACCGTGCATAACGTGCTGCGTCTGCGCGTGGTCAGCATCGAGGGCGAAGTGTTCGAGATCGGCTCGGCAGCGCCGGATGCGCCGGGTTACGACCTGCTGGCCTTGCTGATCGGCTCCGAGGGCATGCTCGGCGTGGTCAGCGAAATCACCGTCAAGCTGACGCCGAAACCGGAACTGGCGCGCGTGGCGATGGCCTCTTTTGCCGATGTCGGCCAGGCCGGCGCGGCGGTGGCGGCGATCATCGCCGCCGGCATCATCCCCGCCGGGCTGGAGATGATGGACAAGGCCGCCACCGCCGCCGTCGAACCTTTCGTCCAGGCCGGCTACGATCTGGAGGCGGCGGCCATCCTGCTCTGCGAGTCGGACGGCGCGCCGGAGGAGGTGGCCGAAGAAATGGCCCGCATCACGGCCGTGCTGACCGCCGCCGGGGCCGGCGAAGTGCGCGTTTCGCAATCGGAGGCCGAGCGCCTGCGCTTCTGGGCCGGGCGCAAGGCGGCTTTCCCGGCGGTTGGCCGGATCACGCCGGATTATTACTGCATGGACGGCACCATTCCGAGAAAGCGTCTGGCCGAGATGCTGACGGCCATCGCCGCGCTGGAGCGCCAATACGGCCTACGCTGCGCCAACGTCTTTCATGCCGGCGACGGCAATTTGCACCCGCTCATCATGTACGACGCCAGCCAGCCCGGCGAGTGGGACAAGGCCGAGGCTTTCGGCGCCGAAATCCTCGAACTGTCGGTGGCGCTGGGCGGCTCGATCACCGGCGAGCATGGCGTCGGCATCGAGAAGATCAACCAGATGTGCGTGCAGTACGCGACGCCGGAACTGGAAACTTTCCATCGCCTCAAAGCGGCTTTCGACGAGGGCGGCCTGCTCAATCCCGGCAAGGCCGTGCCCAGCCTGCACCGCTGCGCCGAATACGGACGCATGCACGTGCATCGCGGCGAACTCAAGTTCCCGCAACTGGAGCGCTTCTGATGTCGCGGGTTGCGACACTCGACGACATCGTCGCCGCCATCCGCGCCGCCCACGATAGCCACACACCGCTGCGGCCACGCGGCGGCGGCAGCAAGGATTTCTACGGCGGCCTGCTGGCCGGCGACGCGCTCGATCTGTCCGGCCATCGCGGCATCGTCGCCTACGAGCCGAGCGAACTGTATCTCACCGCCAGAGCCGGCACGCCGCTGGCCGAAATCGAGGCGACGCTGGCCGAGCAGGGCCAGATGCTGGCCTGCGAGCCGCCGCATTTTTCCGGCGCGACGCTGGGTGCGACGTTGGGCGCGACGTTGGGTGGAACCGTCGCCGCCGGCCTCTCCGGGCCGCGGCGGATGCAGGCCGGGGCGGTGCGCGATTTCGTGCTCGGCGTCAAACTGATCGACGGCACGGGGCAAACGCTCGATTTCGGCGGCCAGGTGATGAAAAACGTCGCCGGTTACGACGTGTCGCGCTTCATCGTCGGCAGCCTGGGCACGCTCGGCGTGATCGCCGAGGCGACGCTGAAGGTGTTGCCCAGGCCGGTCGCCGAGGCGACGCGCCAATTCGCCTGCACCGAGGCGGAAGCCTTGCTGTGGCTGAACGAATGGGGCGGCCAGCCGCTGCCGCTGTCGGCGTCGTTCTGGCATGACGGACGGTTATCGCTGCGCCTCTCCGGCGCCGCAGCGGCAGTCGCCGCCGCCTGCCGCCGCCTCGGCGGCGAGCCGGTGGCAGAAGCCGAGGCCGCTTGGCAAGCGGTGCGCGAACAGACGCACGCCGCCTACGCCGGCCCGCTGCTGTGGCGTCTGGCGCTGCCGACCAGCGCGCCGCCCTTGGCCCTCGACGGCTTGCGCGCCAGCGAATGGGGCGGCGGCCTGCGCTGGTACGCCACCGACGCCGAGCCGGCGGCGGTGCGTGCGGTCGCGGCGGCGGCCGGCGGCCACGCCACGCTCTACCGCGCCCCGGAATCGCTGCGCTGCCGGGAAGGCGCTTTCGCGCCGCTGCCGCCGGCCTTGCTGGCGCTGCACCGGCGGCTGAAAAAGGTTTTCGATCCGCGCGGCATTCTCAGCCCCGGCCGTCTGTACGCGGAGTTCTGATGGACGCCCGCCTTGCCGCTCCACTGCGCGCCACGACCGCCGGCCGGCTGGCCGAAGAAATCCTGCGCCAGTGCGTGCATTGCGGCTTCTGCAACGCCACCTGCCCGACCTACCAGGCGCTCGGCGACGAACTGGACGGCCCGCGCGGACGCATCTACCTCATCAAGGAAATGCTCGAAGGCCGGGCGGTTTCGGCCAAGACCCGTCAACATCTCGACCGCTGCCTGACCTGCCGCGCCTGCGAGACGACCTGCCCGTCCGGCGTCCGCTACAGCCAGTTGCTCGCCATCGGGCGCACCGAGATCGAGCGCCGGCTCAAGCGGCCGTTGCGCCAGGCCCTGCCGCGCGCGCTGCTGAAAGCCCTGCTGCCGCGCCGCAACCTGTTCGCCGGAGCGGTTGCCGTCGGTCGGCTACTACGCCCGTTGCTGCCGCGCCGGCTGGCTGAACAGTTGCCGGCGCGGCCAACCGCCGCCGGGCCGTGGCCGACGCCGCGCGGCCGCCAGCGGCGCATGCTGCTGTTGACCGGCTGCGTCCAGCCGGCGCTGGCGCCCAACATCGACGCGGCGGCGGCGCGCCTGCTCGACCGTCTGGGCATCGAGTTGATCCGCGAACCCCGCGCCGGCTGCTGCGGCGCGATTCGTCATCACCTGGGCGATGCGGCGGCGCTGGCCGACATGCGGCGCAACATCGACGCCTGGTGGCCGCATCTGGCCGCCGGGGTCGAGGCCATCGTCGTCACCGCCTCCGGCTGCGGCGTCCAGGTCCGCGATTACGGTCATCTGCTGGCCGCCGATGGCGAATATGCCGACAAGGCGGCGCGCGTCAGCGCCCTGTGCCGCGACCCGGCCGAGATCGTGGCGGCCGAGAGTAAGCGCCTGCTTTTGTTGCTCAAGCCGGCGGCGCGCGGCCGCCTGGCCTTCCATCCGCCGTGCACGCTGCAACACGGCCTGAAAATCCGCGGTGTCGTCGAGCCACTGCTGACCGCCGCCGGCTACGAATTGACGCCGGTCGCCGACAGCCACCTGTGCTGCGGCGCGGCCGGCACTTACGCCCTGCTGCAACCGGAACTCGCGCGGCGCTTGCGCGACGACAAGCTGCGCGCCTTGCAGGCCGGTGCGCCGGCCGCGATTGCTTCCGCCAACATCGGCTGTCTGCTCCATTTGCAGGCCGCCAGCGCGCTGCCCGTGCGGCACTGGCTGGAATGGCTCGACCAGGCCACGGCTTGAATCGGCAATCGTGATAACCTCTGTCGCATGAGGGAAAAACCATGTCGCTGACCATCGATGTTTGCGCCGCGCAGCATCAAGGAGATCGCAAGGAACAACAGGATCGGGTGGCGATCCTGCCGCATCCGCGCCGTCGCGGTACGGCCCTGGCCGTCGTCGCCGACGGCATGGGCGGCCATACCGGCGGGGCGCTGGCCGCCGAACAGGTGATCCACACGGCGAAAACCAATCTCGAAAATTTCGCGCCGGACGAGGAAAGCGCGCGCTATCTGCTGGAAACCAGCATGAGCGAGGCGCATACCATGATTAAAGCCTCGCGCTACATGAACGAGAAGGACCCGCACAGCACCGCCGTGATGCTGCTGCTGCAACCCGGCAAGGCGACCTGGGGACATTGCGGCGACAGCCGCCTGTATCATTTTCGCGACCGCCGCCTGGTGCACCGCACCGTCGACCACTCCTACGTCGAACACCTGATCGCCATTGGCCGCATCACGCCCGAGCAGGCGTTGGCCCACCCCAATCGCAACGTCCTGATGACGTCGCTGGGCGGCCAGGAAGCGCCGTTGTTCCATTTTTCCGAGTTGACCGATCTGGTCGCCGGCGATTCCTTCCTGCTCTGCTCGGACGGCGTCTGGGCCTATTTCACGGATGCCGAGCTGGCCACGCTGATCGAGGGCAACAGCGCCCGCACGGCCTGCGAAATGCTGATCGACATCGCCCGCAAACGCGCCGCCGGCGGCGGCGACAACCTGTCGCTGGCCATCATCAAGCTGACCGAAGCGCCGGCCAAGAAATCGACGCCGCGGCCAAACATTTAGCCTTTGGCCGTTTTGAGAGCCTTTTTAAAGCTTTTCAGATGATGCACAGCGAAGAGTTGGCTGCGGCCAACACGCGAACTGGGCTGAAGTTTTCCAGCGGCGACAAAGCGGCGAAAAGTCGGCATTGACACCTCAAGATATTCTCTTGCTTCTTCAGCGGTGAACTGATCTTCGGACAGATGGCCGAACAATTCGGCATGGCCAAGATCATCACCCCGAAACGCATTTGCCGACAGGATGACGAAGAACTTTTCTCGCTCAATCGCCGGCATCAGCTTGAGATCTTGAAAAAGTTCTTCCGCAGTTGCTGGGTGCGCCATCTTTCTATCCTTCGGATCGTATGTATCGCTTGAGATCATCGTAAAAATTCTCATGCGAGCCGACTTGGTAAAAATTGATCATCAGCAACTCCATCTTCATGTCCTGTTCCAATCCTTCAGGTTGCGGCGGGCGATAAGCAACCAGGTATTCCTGACGATTGAACTTGAGCTTGTAGACCCATATTCCAAGCAGGTCACCTACCTTGGCCTCTCCAATTTCCGGGTTTTCACAGATGTTTTCTACCGCATCCTCAATCGCCAGTTGTAGCGGCTTGTGCGCTTTCTTCACAAACCGGCTGAAGGGTGGTTTGTAGTTCGGGATCACTGAACTAACTCCATATTGAATCAATTTTGATGAAACATCAATTCAATCTGAAGCATCGTGGGCTGACTATCTACTTGCGCCCCAGACCGCCGAGCAGGGCGGCGACCACCTTGCGCGGTTTGTGCGGTTCGGCTTTGGCCGGCGCCCGCGGCGAATCGGGGATTTCGCCGCGCGGCGAGTTTTCTTCGTAGGGCCTGCTGAAATCGAAACCGTCGGCGGCGATCATCGGGTTGCGGCGCGGCGGGCGGCGTTCTGGCCGCTCCGGGCGCTCCGGGCGCTGCGCCAGCGGCGTTTTGGCCGGGGCGGCGCGTTTCTTCTTGTTGCCCGGCGGGTATTCGTATTCCGGTTCCGGCTCGAAGCCGGCGACTTCGATCTGCTCGATCGGCCGTTTGATGAGCTTTTCGATTTCGACCAGATAGCCGACCTCGTGCGCGCTGACCAGCGAAATGGCGTTGCCCTGGCGGCCGGCGCGACCGGTGCGGCCGATGCGGTGCACGTAATCCTCGGGGATGTGCGGCAGTTCGTAATTGATGACGTAGGGCAGATCGTCGATGTCCAGGCCGCGGGCGGCGACATCGGTGGCGATCAGGGCTTGCGTTGCGCCGGCCTTGAAGGCGTCGAGCGCCTTCAGCCGGTCGAACTGGCTCTTGTCGCCGTGGATGGCGTCGGCGTGCAGCCCGGCGCGCTGCAATTCGCGGGTCAGGCGCGAGCAGCCCTGCTTGGTGCGCATGAAGACGAGGCACTGGCGAATCTCGCCGGAGCGCAGCAGCTTGGTCAAGAGACCGCGCTTGCCGTATTCGGAGACCGGGTGCACGCGGTGGGTGATGGTTTCCGACACCTGATTGCGGCGGGCGACCTCGACCAGCACCGGCGACTGAAGCATGGCGTCGGCCAGTTTCTTGATTTCTTCCGAGAAGGTGGCCGAGAACAAGAGGCTTTGCCGCTGCGCCGGCAGCATTTTGATAATGCGCGTGACATCGGGGATGAAGCCCATGTCGAGCATGCGGTCGGCCTCGTCGAGCACCAGGGCCTGCACCGCGTTGAAGCTGACGCTCTTGTTCTCGACATGGTCGAGGAGGCGCCCCGGCGTGGCGACGAGAATCTCGACGCCTTTTTTCAATTCGGCGATCTGCGGCTTGATGTCGACGCCGCCGAAGGCGCACATGGCGCGGATCGGCGTGTGTTGGGCGTAGGTCCTGACCGACTCGAACACCTGGATCGCCAGCTCGCGGGTCGGCGCCAGGATCAGCGCCCGCACCGGGTGCTTGGCCGGCGACGGACTGCTGTTGGCGAGAGGCAGGATGCGTTGCAGGATCGGCAGGGTGAAGGCGGCGGTCTTGCCGGTGCCGGTCTGCGCCCCGCCCATGATGTCCTGGCCGCCCAGGACCAGCGGGATGGCCTTGACCTGGATCGGCGTTGGCCGGGTGTAGCCTTCGTCGGCAACGGCGCGCAAGAGTTCGGGCGCCAGGCCGAGATCGGCGAAAGTGATGGCAGGAGCCGTCTCGGCAGCGGGAGCGGTGGCCGGGGTGGCGGCGCTTTCGCCGCCCAGGGTATTGATTTCAGACATAGCCGCGGATTATACCCGGCGACGTGTTTGGCGGGGGCGAACGCTCATGGCGAGCGCTTACTTCTTGCCGCCGTTCTTGTCGGCTGCCGCTTCGCTGCCGTTGTTCGTTGTCGCCTCCCCCTCGGCGGCGGGCGGCGGCCGGCGCTTCTTGCCCGGTGCTTCGACCGGGGGCAGTTGCGGCGTGATGGTGTCGATCTTGTTCTCGCGCATGTATTCATCCATCTCGCGCCAGCCGGCGTACACCCCGGCCTTGGGCAGCCAGGCGTAGATGGCATAGCAATCCTCGATGGCCCGGCCGGACTGGCGGCAGGCGCCGCCCACGGCCTTGGCGTCGGCCTCGGCCTGGGCCGCTTTCTTGGCCGCGCTCTCGAAACCGAGCTTCTCGTTGACCTGGTCACAACCGACCAACGACAGCACGACCGCGACGATGAGTAGGGGATGCTTGTTCATGTCATGAATTCTCGCACATTCAAGGAGATAAGGTGAAATCGGGGTGGCGGCAGAAGGCTATAATGCGCGCTTCGTCCATTTTTCGGAGTACTGCCTTGAGACTGCTCGCCTGTTGTGTCGCCGCCCTCGCCTGGACGCTGCTGACTCCCGCCCATGCCGCCCCGGCGGCCAAATCCGCAGCCAAGCCTGCGGCCCAGACGGCTGCCAAACCCGCCGCTGCGCCAGTGACGCTGGAACTGGCCCACAACCTCGGGCCGCAGCTCGAACAGCGTTTGCAGGAGGTGGTCGAGCGCTTCAGCAAGGAAAGCGGCGTGACGGTCACGTTGCGGCCCTTCGAGAAAGACGGCAAGCCGGCCACCCTCAATCTGATGCGGCGCGCCGAGGCGGGCGACGTGCTCAGCCAGCCGAAGCGTTTCATGCCGCTCTACCAGATGATGGACAAGGCCGGCGCCAGGCTCAACAGCGGCGACATCGCCGCCGACCTCAAGGCCGGCGTCGTCGATGCTCGTGGCCGTCTGGTGGCGCTGCCGCTGGTTTATTCGACGCCGGTGCTGTTCTACAACAAGAACGCGTTCCGTAAAGCCGGCCTCGATCCCGAGCAGCCGCCGGCCACCTGGTTCGAGATGCAGGGCATGCTCGACAAATTGCAGAGCGCCGGCTACGCCTGCCCGTACACCTCGTCGTGGCCGGTGTGGGTGCACATCGACAACGTCAGCGCCCTGTCCGGCCTGCCGGCGGCCAACGACAAGGGGCAACTGACCTTCAACGGCCTGCCCCAGGTCAAGCACATCGCCATGATGGCGACATGGACCAAGGCCGGCTATTTCCGCCTCTTCGGCCGGCGCGACGAAGCCAGCGACAAGTTCAACGACGGCGAGTGCGCGATGATTACCACCGATTCCCGCGAGGCCAGCGATTTCCGCGAAGCGCGCGGCGTCGAACTGGGCGTCGCGCCCTTGCCGCACCATGACGACATCTATGGCGGCCGGCGGGCCACGCTGGCCGACGGCGCTTCGCTGTGGATCGGCGCCGGACGCTCGGTCGCCGAATACAAGGCAGCGGCCAAATTGATTACCTTCCTGCTGGCACCGGACATGCAGGTCGAAATGGTGCGCCGCTACGGCAGCCTGCCCTTCACCGGCGCCGCCCGCGCCGCCGCGCGCAGCGCCCTGTTGCGCGACGACGACCGAATGCTGGACACCGCCTTCACATCGCTGAAAGGACAGGGCGCGCAAACCGCGCTGCGCGTCGCCAATATCGGGGCGCTGTCATCCCTCACCAATGAAGAACTGGAAGCGGTCTGGGCCGACAAAAAACCGGCCAAGGCCGCGCTCGACAACGCGGTTGCCCGTGGCAACAAGCTGCTGGCCGCCCAGCCGCTGCTGAAAAGAGCACAGCCCTTCTGATGTCGTGGTCGCCGCCGCGCTGGATCGCCCATCGCGGCGGCGGGTCGCTGGCTCCCGAAAACACCCTGGCCGGCATCCGCCTGGCCGCCCGCCTGGGCTTTCGCGCCGTCGAGTTCGATGTCATGTTGAGCGCCGACGGCACGCCGGTGCTGATCCACGACGAAACCCTGGAACGCACCACCAACGGCCACGGCCGCGTCTGCGAAACCTCCGATGCCGCGCTGTTCGCCCTCGATGCCGGCAACGGCGAGCGCATTCCCCGCTTCGTTGACGCCGCCCTGCTGTGCCGCGAACTCGGGTTGCTGGCCAACGTCGAGATCAAGCCGGCGGCCGGCTTTGAGGCGGCCACCGCCGAAACCGTGATCCGGCTGGCCAGCGAACTCTGGCGGACAGCGCCCGAACAAGCGCTGTTGTCCTCTTTTATCCCCGAAGCCCTCGTCATGGCCCGCGACCTGGCCCCCAACCTGCGGCGCGGCATGCTGTACGAGACGGTGCCGGACGACTGGCTCGCTTTCCACCGCCGCGTCGCGGCCACGACCCTGCATTGCGACGCGGCGCGGGTCGATGACGCCGTGCTGCGCACAGCCGCCGCGCACGGCGTGCCGGTGCTGTGCTACACGGTCGACGCGCCGGAAATCGCCGCCGACCTGCTACGACGCGGCGTCACCGGTTTTTTTACCGACCGCCTGGATCACTTTGTTGAGCAGGTCAGCGTCTATTGATCCGGCATTCGTATGCACTCCCTATCGAAGCATGGTGAGCATATTCACCCGCAAGTCCCCACCGCTCCGCAGGCCGTGCAGAAGTCGCAGCCGTCCTTGCGGATCATGGTGTGGTTGCCGCATTCGCCGCACAGCTTGCCCTGGGTCGGCAGCACCTTGTTGCTGGTGGTGTCTTCCGGGGCTTCGAGGATGCCCATTTGTTGCAGCGGGAAGCCGGCTTCGTCGAGGATGCCGAGCATGGCGTAGCGGTGGATGATGAGCTGGGCGATGTAGGCGACCGTCGACGGCCAGGTCTGCTGCTTGCGCGAGCCGGGGACGAAGGCCATGAAGTCGCCGAACGGCTCGGAGTAGTCGAGCAGTTTACGCAGTTTCATGCCGATCCAGGCCGGGTCGATGACGCGCATGTCGAGCGACAGGAGCTTGCACAGGCCGTCCAGGGCGCGCGGGTAGTTGCCGGCGAGCCACATCGAGTAGGGGCGGGTGAGGCCGTCAGGCAGGGTGATTTCCTTGAGGCCCAAAACGAAATCCTCGCCGGTCGAGCCGTTGTTGATATCGACCGTCCACGACAGGGTGCCGTCGGTGCCGGTCTTGGGTTCCTTGCTGCTGAACAGGGCGTCCTTGACCGGGGTCGGGCCGTCGTGGGTGAGCGCGCCCAGTTGCTCGACGCGCCAGCGGATGACCTGGGCCATGGCGGAAACCACCGAGGGCATGCGCTTACGCTCGCCGTGCGGCGGCATGGGCATGTCGAAGGAATCGCCCGGCGTTCTGGCGAGCGCGTCGAGTTTCATTTCCAGCCAGCCGTGGTCGTTGGCGCGCATGTCCATGGACAGCGTCTTGGCGACGGCGCCGAGGCCGCGCGGCTCGGCC
>Ga0209628_10000423_pt1 | contig 25579 bp, 20 predicted proteins | sample TergutCu122P4_FD_187285 | JGI IMG/M metagenome (GOLD analysis project Ga0209628, IMG submission 187285) | Cubitermes ugandensis P4 segment gut microbial communities from Kakamega Forest, Kenya - Cu122 P4 (SPAdes) (version 2) | ecosystem: Host-associated > Arthropoda: Insects > Digestive system...
CGTAGTGTATTGAGCTGAATATAAATGGCTTAGCGCTCGGCGTAGTCTCTGACTACGTCGCTCTAAAAACAAAGCTCTGCTTTGTAAAAGTAACAATTATTCAAAAAATATAATACATTTGTAATCAATATTAATAGTTCATTTGGATTTTTGTGTTTGATGGATTTTACCAGCCAGAGGCCGGCTTTTAGCACGTCGTAGTCTCTGGCTACGCCGGGCTAAAGGCAAGCCTTTGTTTTGTAACACATTGATTAAAAGAAAATTAAAAATATAATTTACTTGTGCAAATTTATAAAAAAATATAATTTATGAAAACTGTAAAGAACTGTATTGCTATTGTATTTCTTCTTATTTGTCTGCCTTGTTCCCTTATTGCAGAAGAGAAAATTACCCCGAACTCTATGATTGTTCAAGACTCTGTTGCAGAAAATTCGCTTAAAGTCATTGAGGAGCCTCAGTTTCCGGGTGGTGGGAAGGCAATGACGGAATGGCTGAATAAAAATCCCAATAACGCTACCTATCCCTGTACGGTCTTTTTCTTGAATGGCAGTAAGAAATCCGCAAATATAGAAATACCTCAAGCCCGAACTGAAAAGGTGCGTATCGAAACCGAAGGTATCAGTACAAGCATTTCTGCCGATTCTATCGACAGGATAGCCATTCAGACGCCTGCCGGCAATACCCTTGATTTTTACTACTTGCACAATACGAAACGAAAGGTTTGGGTATATAAAAAATGCGAGGGAGCCAATGCTTCTGCTTATATCGGCGCAGCGGCTTACGAAATCAATAAAGACGGAACTCCCCATTTTATCGGTGTTTCCGCACGTATACAAAATGCTAATGGCAAAGATTCGATAATACAACCCAGTTTTCCGTTGTATGTTTATAGAAAGAAAGATAATCAATTGCAATTGGTAAGTTTCATCGGTAAAGGATACGAACCGGCAGCTTTCCGAGAAGGGATTTCCCGTATACTGAAAGACGACCCGATGTTGTGTGAATATCTGCACGAACAAAAATGGGATTATGAAGACTTGCAAAACTTTATCGAAAATTACAACCCTAACCGGAAAGAAAAACAACTGACCGTCAATGGAAAAGCAGTAGAGCGCAAACTGCAAAAACTTATCACCGAAGACCTTAATGGAAAAGTTGTCTTTTTTATTGATTATCTCCATCCCGACAACAAGGTGTTTAGTGTCTATGGAAACGGATTAAATATTGGCATCAGGACTACTGTTGTAAGATTTTTTACCGGCAGTGTAGGAATAGGCTATGGAAAAGCGCAATATGTCGATGACAAAAAAGTGAATGGAAAATATCCCGATTTAGGGGGGGGTTGGCAATTTTTTGAAGTAACTCAAGATGTGTTTTCAGAAACAAGTTGCTTCAATGCCAATGTTTTTTTAGGCGGTCAAATCCCTTTCCGTATCCAAAGGATTTATCTGATTCCCGCTGCAGGTTGGAATTTCGGCACATTGTGGAGTATGGACTTTGCTACTAACTATCACGGATTACAACTTTCTTTCGATCTGGGTTATAAGATGAAGTACGGAAATATTCTTTTTGCAGGTCTGAACTTTCGTCAGATGAATTCTCTCGAAAAAAAGTCGGACGCAGACAATTGGGTTTATCGTTCCCATCCACGATTTTTCAAATACCCCGATGTCGATGTTATTGCGTTGCGGGTAGGATATAAATTTTAAGTTGTTAAAGAAAGAACTTGTGCGAAAGACTTGCAAAGTTTGTTGCCTACGAGGAGCGGAGGGGTGCTTATATCCGTAGGTTCCGCTGCGCTTTACCTACGGTTAATAAAGTTTCGTCACTGCGTGACTTGTTGATTTATAGCAATTTGCAGCTTAACCTGACGGCGATGGCGAAAGACGCTACGCCGAGCGCAGGTGTCTTTTCTTTACAGTATAATTCGGCGTTGAACGCTAATGTTCTTTGAGTTATTGGAGGATATGCACAGGAAAATCGCATAAATAAAATGCAATTTATCTGAATGTTGCATTTTATTTGTGCATAAATCCGTATCTTTGCAGAAAAATTATGTTGATATGGAAAGTTTAAAGGCATATTATCATAAGTTATTGAGGGAAACAAGCATTGATTTTCAACGGTATAACTTTGGCACAATCAACTGGAAAGCGCGAATGATTGGCTTGACAGGGGCGCGTGGTGTGGGTAAAACTACACTGATTTTGCAACACATTAAATTAGAATTACCTATCGAAGAAACGCTGTATGCAATGGCAGACGATTTTTATTTTGCCTCACATACTTTGCTTGATTTGGCAGACGAGTTTGAAAAACGAGGTGGTAAAACGCTGTTTCTTGACGAAATACACAAGTATAAAGAATGGTCGCGCGAATTGAAAATGATTTACGACTACCATCCGAGCCTGAAAGTTGTCTTTACAGGCTCGTCGGTACTTGATATTAACAAAGGTGCAGCCGATTTGAGCCGCCGCGCTGTGATGTATAAAATGCAAGGCTTGTCGTTTCGCGAGTTTTTGGCAATGTTCAAAGGCGTTCAATCGCCCGCTTATTCGTTGCAGGAAATTATCGAACACAAGGTAAAAATCCCCGAAATCGAACACCCATTGCCTTTGTTTGAAGAATATTTGCGTTGCGGTTATTATCCGTTTACGCAGGAAGAAGATTTTGCTATTCGTTTACAGCAAATAGTTAGTCAAACACTTGAAATTGATATTCCTCAGTATGCTGATATGAATGTGGCGACAGGTAGAAAACTTAAACAACTGATGGCGATTATCGCACAAAGTGTGCCATTCAAACCCAATTTTACAAACGTCGCCTCCCTTTTAGGCACAAGTCGGAATAATATATCCGATTATTTTCTTCACATTGAAGAGGCTGGTCTGATTGGACAACTACGCGATGCAGCAGGTGGAATTAGAGGTTTTGGGAAAGTAGATAAAGTGTATTTGGACAATACAAATCTACAATACAACTTGATTGTCGAACAGCCAAACATTGGCAATGTACGCGAAACATTCTTTTTCAATCAATTAAAAGCACAATACGATATTTTTGCCTCGCCAGTTTCTGATTTTCAGGTAAATGATATGACTTTTGAGGTGGGCGGAAAAAGCAAAAATCAGAAACAGATTAAAGATGTTGAAAAAGGATTTGTTGTAAAAGACAATATTGAGTTTGGCTACTCAAATATTATTCCGCTTTGGCAGTTTGGAATGTTGTACTAATAAAGCATATCCCCCTGTTCAGCGCACATTAGACTACGGTCAACAGGGGTTCACTTTATTTGAGACAGCCTCTTTGCGTTTCGACAATGTGCCGTTCTTCTGAAATTACATAATAACTTCAACCATATTTACCGAACCAACAGGTTGCATCGGAATAACATTACCGTTTACCTCTTTACCGTTAACCGTTAATCGTTTTATTCCTTTCATTGCACCGTTGTTTTTCACCTCGATTTTATAGGTAGCTCCACGGAATTTGCGCGAAACGCTGAATCCTTTCCAATCGGCAGGGATACAAGGATTTACTTCCAATCCGTTGTAAGCAGGTTTGACACCTAAGATAAATTGAGTGATGGCGTAGTAGTTCCATGCTGCCGTTCCGGTCAACCATGAGTTTTTAGCCTCGCCCGGTTTGGCAGCGTCCTTACCGGCAATCATTTGCGCATAAACGTATGGTTCCACTTTGTGCAACTCTGAAATTTCTTCGGTATAAGAAGGACAAATTTTGCGGAAATAATCCCAAGCCATATCGCCACGGCCTAAGATTGTTTCGGCAATGATAATCCAAGGATTGTTATGGCAGAAAATACCTGCGTTTTCTTTATAGCCGGCAGGGTAAGAAGAAATTTCTCCGTATTCAACGATGTATTCTGTAAATGCGGGATTGTTCAACACAATACCATGCTCGCAGTCGAGATATTTTTTAACCGAATCCAGTGATTTTTTGACCATGCCTTCTTCCATTCCGATTTCGGCCATAGCGCACCAACCTTGCGATTCGATGAAGATTTTTCCTTCTTTGTTTTCGTGGCTACCGATTTTTTTACCGTAGAAATCGTAAGCGCGCAAGTACCAATCTCCGTCCCAACCGTGTTTTTTAACAGCTTCGACCATCATATCTATAAAATTCTGCGCACGGTCGGCTTCTTCGAGCTGACCGATTTGACGGCAAAGTTCAACGTAATCGCGACCGCAAACCACGAACAGACCGGCAATCATTAACGATTCTGCTTTTGAGCCTTCGGTTTTGTTTTCGGTGGTTTGGAATGATTCGTTCGGGTCCCACGAGAAACAGTTTAAGTTCAGACAGTCGTTCCAGTCGGCACGTCCGATAAGCGGCAACATGTGAGGCCCGAGATTATTGATAACATGGTCGAACGAAACGGTTAAGTGACGGAAAAGTGTTTCTTCGCTACCCGGTTGATTATCAAATGGAACCGGTGCATCCAAGATGGAGAAGTCGCCCGATTCTTTGATATAAGCAACCGTTCCGAAGATTAACCACATCGGGTCGTCGTTGAATCCGCCGCCGATGTCGTTGTTACCGCGTTTGGTGAGCGGTTGATATTGGTGATAGCATCCGCCATCGGGGAATTGAGTAGAGGCGATGTCGATGATTCTTTCGCGTGCGCGTGCCGGAATTTGATGTACGAAACCAACCAAGTCTTGGTTTGAATCGCGGAATCCCATACCGCGTCCGATACCCGATTCGAAGAATGATGCCGAACGGGAGAAGTTGAAGGTAATCATACATTGGTATTGATTCCAAATGTTTACCATACGGTCGAGTTTTTCTTCTCCGCTCTTCAAAACATAAATGTCGAGTAAATTATCCCAATAGGCACGCAATTCCATAAATGCAGCGTCAACTTTGGCTGCGGTATCGAATTTGGCAATGGTTGCTTTTGCCGGTTTTTTGTTGATGACGTTTTTTGATTCCCATTTGTCGTCGCGGCTTTCAAATTCAACATAACCCAATACGAAAACAAACTCTTTACTTTCGCCCGGTTGCAATTCTACTTCGATGTAGTGTGATGCGATTGGCGACCAGCCGTGTGCAAACGACATATTCGGTTTGCCGGCCATTACGGCTTGCGGTTCGCTAAATTCGTTGTAAAGACCGATAAACGATTCACGGTCGGTATCATATCCTTGAATGGGAACGTTCACGCTATAATAAGCATAGTGATTGCGTCTTTCTTTAAATTCAGTTTTGTGATAAATGGCAGAACCTTCGATTTCAACTTCTCCGGTAGAAAAGTTGCGTTGGAAATTTTCCATATCGGTTGCAGCATTCCACAAACACCATTCGGCAAACGAGAATAATTTGATTTTTTTCGCCTCTTTGTTTTTGTTGGTCAATTTTACCTTTTGAACTTCAGCTAATGTTTTCAGAGGAACAAAAAACAACGTTTCGGCCTCGATACCGTTTTTCTCTCCGGTGATGATGGTGTAGTTCATTCCGTGGCGACATTCGTATTTGTCTAACTCTGTTTTACAAGGTTTCCAGCCCGGCGACCAAACCGTACCGTTGTCGTTGATGTAAAAATAGCGTCCACCATTATCCATTGGAACGTTGTTATAACGGTAGCGGGTGATGCGACGGAATTTGGCATCTTTGTAAAAAGAATATCCACCGGCAGTGTTAGAGATAAGAGAAAAGAAATCTTCGTTTCCCAAATAATTGATCCAAGGCCACGGAGTGCGTGGGTTTGTGATAACATACTCGCGACGTTGATCATCAAAATATCCGAATTTCATACGATAAATATTTATTAATTATTAATTATCAATTGTTTTTCAAGTGTCCCGTTATTTTTTGCTTTAATTTTCTTCTTGAGTTCTCCGGTCAGTTTAATGTTGTTTGCTTTGTTTGCGACATAATCCAGTGTCGTATTCCATGCATACAGGGCGGCTGCTTTTGAGTCGTTTCCTTGCTCCGGATTTTCTATGCTGAATTTAGTCATGGCAGCAGTGAAAACAGCCAAAACATTGCCTTTTGCATCTAAGATCGGAACTACATTTTTATCTATATGATAGATGTAATTAGGCGTTTTTGCCATCCATCTTGTCACCGTTTCGATGGCATATTTTCGATTTATGTCTTTATCATTAACCGGAGTTGAAAGGATATAATTGCTGCAAATCAAAATTTGAGGTTCCATTAAGCGACAATCGATTTCATTATTCAACTCTATATTTTGTAGCTGGTCGAAATTTTCGGGTTGGTAAACAGGAGGAATAAATTCTCCTGCAACTGCGGCAAAAAGAGAATCTTTTCCTTCCTTTTTCAGGTAATAATATGTAGCTTTCAGGTATTCCTTACAATCACGAGCTCGGTCAGATTTTTGGACAGAATAAATCATATAAGCATGTTTCATCAAGCGGGCAGTCGTTACATAATCATTATCCGAAAGACTGATAAGTCCCAATCCGAAATACCCTTCCGGATCATCCGGATAATATCTGATTAATTTGGCATAGGTAGATAAAGCCTTTTCAGAATTGCCGTTTGTCAAATAAGATGCTGCCGAATCGAGCATCTCTTCATAGAGCGATGGATTTTTCTCAATCAAGTATCGTGTTGCAGAACAATTTTTATATAACATATCGAGATAATCGGCAAAAGTGGTTTGGTCACCAATATTGGTATCATCCGGAATGTTTTTCAAACTGGAATAATCCCGCATAATATCTTGTTTGGAAATACCGTCTTCCGCCAACGAATGATATAATGCTTTTATCAAACAGGAATTAACAATAGAATCGATACTGTCGCCTTCGGCATTATAGATGCAACTGCAAGCTTTCATAACCACATCCTCATCGTAAGTTTGTGCGACGAGAGTTTGTGAGATACAGATTAAGAATATTATAAGTGTCTTTTTCATTTTTCTTGCAAAAATACATATTTTATTCGTTTTTATTGATACATTTGTCCCATTATAATCAAACCCCAAAAATCAAAATTGTCATGGAAAGTTTATTTCATTATGTTTGGAGACACAAGCTATATAATACTGACTCTTTCTCCACTTCTTCCGGAATACCGGTTTTAGTTATCGACCAGGGAATTCACAATATCCATGCAGGACCCGATTTCTTCAATGCAAAAATACGTCTCGGTAACGAAACTTGGGCGGGAGACGTAGAAATGCACCTTTGCTCTTCCGATTGGGTTAAACACGGGCATCATACCGACAAAGCGTATAATTCCGTCATTCTTCATGTGGTAGAAAATATCGACATGGAAATTCAATCTGAAAACGGGCACAAAATACCTCAATTAGTTTTGCAAATTCCGCCGAAGGTTAAAGAAAACTACGAATATCTTTTAAACAGAAACACGTTGATTCCGTGCTTGTGTCAAATCAGAGATGTTCCGAATCTTTATTTGACCGATTGGTTGAATGCGCTACTTATCGAACGTTTGGAAAGAAAAACCAATGATTTATTCAAATTATTGAAAGATTATAAAGATGGTTGGGGAGATGTATTCTACATCACATTATCCCGAAACTTTGGATTCGGAATCAATAACGACGCCTTCGAGCGTTTAGCGAGAAATCTACCTTTAAAGTATGTGATGAAACATAAAGATTCCTTGTTGCAAGTCGAGGCATTATTTTTCGGACAAGCCGGTTTGCTCAACGAAGACGATGACAAAGACGATTATTACCGCTCTTTGAAAAAAGAATACGATTTCTTGCGAAAAAAATTCAAGTTGAATCCCTTGGAATCACATATTTTCAAAAGCCTGAGAATTAGGCCGAACAATTTTCCTCACATCAAGATTGCTCAATTGGCAACATTGGTGCGAACACAAGAAGCTCTTTTTTCCAAGATGCTCGAAACAGACGATGTGCAATCTTTACGAAACCTTTTCATTGCCGAATTAAGCGAATATTGGGATACACATTATCTGTTCGGAAAAACTTCTTCCGAACGAAAGAAAATAATCGGCTTGTCGGCTCAAAATGCGATTCTTATCAATACTGTCGTACCTGTTTTATTCACTTACGGGAAAATAAAACGCCAACCGGTTTTGCAGGAAAGAGCCGTTCAATTATTAGAGTCGATTAAACCCGAATGCAATTATATAGTCAATGAATTTGCAAAAGTTGGTATCATGCCTGTTCATGCAGGAGATTCGCAGGCGTTGATTCAACTTCAAAAAGAATATTGCGAAAAAAAGAAATGTGTATTTTGCCGCATTGGTCATAAACTTTTGTCTGGTTTACCACAGGTTAAAACCTGCGGTTAAGCAAATGCCGCTCTACGAGCGAAACCTGTCCGTAGGACAGCATGTGAATAACCATAGGTTTTAACCTGTGGAGATTAGCCTGTGGAGATTGTGCGAAAAATATGTATCTTTGTAGCGTACAATAAAAATATGATTGATAAATATATTTCACGGATAAAAGAGATTTTGCTTGCCATTGTAGCAATCTGCTTTGCGTTTTGCGGTTTATATGCGTGTGCCAGCATGGGAAGTCCGGGTGGAGGAGCTTATGATATTACGCCTCCTCGTTTTGTTTCAAGTACTCCGGAACCTAATGCTATCGGATTTACCGGTAATAGAATAGAGATTATTTTCGATGAGTTGATAGTGTTAGAAAAACCGTCTGAAAGAGTCATTATCACACCGCCTCAAAGACAACTTCCAGTTATCCGTGCTTTGGGTAATAGAATCAAGATAGAATTAAAAGATACCCTTTGGCCGAATACAACTTACACCATTGATTTTACGAATGCTATAGCCGATAATAACGAAAAAAATGTATTGGAAGGTTTCACTTTCGCATTTTCAACCGGAGAAACAGTCGATTCGCTGGTAATTGCCGGACGTTTATTGAATGCTGAGAACTTGGAACCAATGTCTAATATTGTCATCGGATTGCATACCAATTTGGAAGATTCGGCTTTTATAACCGAAATTTTCAGAAGAACAACGAGAACCAACGACCAAGGCGATTTTTGGGTGCGGAATGTAAGCCCGGGAACTTACCGGATTTTTGCACTTAACGATGTGAATCGAAGTTATAAATTTGACCAACCGGATAAAGCTATTGCCTTTTACGACAGCCCGATTGTCCCGACTTTCGAACCTGCAATTCGTATGGATACTGTTTGGACTGATGTTCTCAAGTTAGCAATAGACACGATTATAGAAACACCATACACGCGTTTTTTGCCCGATGATATTCTCCTGTTTTTGTTTCAAGAAAACTTTGCAAGGCAATTTATGTCGCGACCGGAACGTAATGAGGCACACAAATTTACACTCACATTTAATACCCCGGTTGATTCGTTTCCGGAAGTTACTTTGTTCGACAGAGAAGAATCCGGAGAATGGTATATTCGGGAGATTTCTCAAGATCGTAAAAACATCATCTACTGGATTACCGATTCGCTAATAATCCAAAGAGATACGCTAAAGTTAGAGGTTAATTACCTGAAAACCGATTCGATGAATCTTTTAAGTCCTTTCACAGATACATTGAAATTGGTTCAAAGAAATAAACCGCAACCTCCCAAACTGAAAAAAGGAGAAGAGCCGAAAATCGTTTTTCTGGATATTAATATATCCGGAAGTACCTCAATGGATGTTTTTGATACACTGAGAATAACATTTTCCGAGCCGTTGTTAAACTTCGACCCTCGATTAATTAAGATAGAAGAAAAGGTCGACACTTTATGGAAAATACAGAATTTTCCGATTCGTGCCGACAACCTGAATCCTCGTTCTTTTTGGGTCAATAAAAAATGGCCCTACGAAAAGGAATACCGAATAAGTATTGATTCGGCCGCATTTACAAGCATTTACGGCAAATGGAATGATAAAAAAGAACACAAAATCAAGTTCAAAAGAGAAGAAGATTACGGACATTTATATGTTGCAATTGAAGGAGATGGCGGGATTCCCGGAGTCGGCGAATTGTTAGATGCCTCCGACAAGGTTGTGAGGCGTGTAATCTTGCGAAACGGAGAACTCTCATTCCCGAATCTCAAGCCGGGGAAATATTTTCTTCGCTATATCGTTGATTGGAACGGAAACGGACGATGGGATACCGGAAATTTCAGGGAAAGACGACAACCCGAACCGGTTTTTTATTATCATAACGTTTTTGAAATCCGACAAAATTGGCAACAGGAGGAAACATGGAATATTCATGAAGTTCCCATTATACGGCAAAAGCCTTTGGAGATAACGAAAAATAAGCCCCAACAAAAAAGTACAAATAGAGTAAAATATGAAGAATATAATCAGAAACTCAATGAAAAGAAGTAAAGCTTTTGGTGTGTTTGTTGTAAGCATATTGGTTTACTCTTCGACCTTATTTGCACAACAAGATTTGCCGTTTCAATCGGGAGAACACTTGGAATTCTCTATCCAATATAAATATGGAATCGTGATGGTCAAAGCCGGTACTGCCCAATACTCAATAAAAGATCATACATTCAGAGGAGAACCGGCTATCAGAACCTCTTTGTCATTCAAAACAATCGGAGTTGTAGACGCGGCCTACAGGATGAAAGATACGTTGTATACCTATTTTACTCCGGAGTTAATTCCGGTCTTCCATCGAAAATATTTGAATGAAGGAAAAACAAGTTATATCGAAGATATTGACTATAAGAATTTTTCGACAACTTCGACTACAGTACGATCCAAAAGAGTTAGAGATGGAGATGTGAAATTCGACACATTGCTCACGGCAAAAGGTGTCGGATATGATATGTTGGGTATTTTTACTTTTGTCCGAACATTGGATTATTGCGACTTGAAACCGGGCGATACATTTGGTTTGACTACTTTTGTCGGCAGAGATATGGTTCCCATGAGCGTAAGATACATCGGGCAAGCCATTTTAGATAAAGGTTCCATAAAATATAAAGCATTAAAATTCGGAATCGACATCATCGACCCTGCTTTCACAGAACCCAAAAATGCAATGGAAGTATGGATTAGCGATGATCAAAACCGTATTCCCCTCAAACTGCGCGCAAAATTAAAAATCGGAGCAGCCGAGGCCGAATTAACTTCGACAAAAAACCTGAAATATCCGTTTGATGCTAAAATAGAAATTCCGCACTGACTATTATCGGCGGCCTTGTGTTTGTTCCATTTTGATAAATCTGTTTTTTGAAAGATAAAAATCTTCTCCACATTGTGCAACTTCGTCAAAACTCTTTGCTATTTTCCAAAATTCTTTTTCACAACCAAGTTTCATTCTTTCGTGCAACTCAACAATTATTGAACGGACATTATTTATCCACAAAAAGTGATTTTGAAAAACTTCTTTTTCAGCACCCTCAATATCTATTTTTAAAATATCTATCAAGCCAAGATTGTATTCGTTTAACAAACTTTCTATTGTTACCGTCTTAACCGTATGTTTTTTCTGTATTTTAGGGGTGGTTATATTGTTATAATTCGAGCCATCTCCCGTCATAAATCCCCAATTATCAAGTCCTGTTTCCAACAATTCTATTTCTCCGACTTTGTCCCATAATGCTGCTTGCAAGGAGATAATATTTGGATAATTTCGTGTGTTTAGTTTAAGTAAATTAAAATTGCATTCCTCAGGTTCAATGGAAATTATTTTTGCATTGGGGTATTTCTCTGCAAAATAAATTGCCGTCAAACCAATATTTGCACCCGCATCAATTATTACTTTTGGTTCTTGAGAGGGTATAAAATTATACTCTTTACAATTTATCACCGATTTATATACATAAACATCAGAAGTATTGTTGCGAATGTAGAACGGAAATTTATAACCATCTTGCTTTATCTTTAGCAAGTTTGGTAAATTTATGTCATTCGTCTGCTCAATACAACAATTCGGCAAATTGTTTCCGACGATTTGCTCTGTTAACAATTTTTTTCGTAATTGTTTATTTCCTGTCTTCAATTTCCTGCGAATTGTAAGAAAAACTGGTGGAATAAATATTATCAATGTTTTTTTTACTGCTTGTTTTGTAGTCATAATAATTGCCTTTTTAGATTATTTTGTAGAATTTATTGCGAAATTCATAATTGTCTGTGTGTTAAAACACATTTTCCTGAAAATACAAATCCAACATTTGCTTGGCAGCAACAAAAGAACTGATTTCAGAATTTAATACCTGTTGTTCTTTGATTTTCAACGCTTTTTCGATGTTTTCGTTTTGGTAAAAATTGGATTTCAGTTGTTCATTAATACTTTCATACATCCAGTATTTGGCCTGATTGTTCCGTTTGAAATCAAAATACCCGTTGGCTTTTACGAAAGAGAAATATTCATCTACCATTTGCCAAATTTCAGGAATTCCGATTTTATAATATCCCGAATAAGTTAAAACCTTAGGCAACCAACCGGAGTCGGGCATGGGGAAAAGATGCAGTGCATTCTTAAATTGTGTGGCAGCTAATTTGGCTTTGTCGATGTTATTTCCATCGGCTTTATTGACAATAATTCCGTCGGCCATTTCCATGATTCCGCGTTTAATTCCTTGCAATTCATCACCGGTTCCGGCTAATTGGATTAAGAGGAAAAAGTCGACCATGGAATGTACTGCTGTTTCTGATTGACCGACACCGACAGTTTCTACAAAAATCGTATCAAATCCGGCAGCTTCGCAAAGAATAATTGTTTCGCGGGTTTTACGGGCAACACCTCCCAAAGAGCCTGCCGATGGAGAAGGGCGTATGAAAGCGTTAGGTTCGCGTGATAGCTCTTCCATCCTCGTTTTGTCACCCAAAATACTGCCTTTCGTGCGCTCGCTACTCGGGTCTATCGCTAAAACCGCTAATTTTCTGTTTTTATCGTGGATAAGATGCATCCCGAAAGCATCAATCGAAGTACTTTTCCCTGCTCCCGGAACACCTGTAATACCGATACGTTGAGAATTACCCGAATAAGGGAGGCATTTTTCGATAACTTCCTGAGCAATCTGTTGATGTTCGTATTTACTGCTTTCGACCAAAGTAACAGCTTGGCTCAATAAAGTAATATTCCCCTTCAGAATATTCTCTATATATTCCGAAGGGGTATAAGCTTTACGTTGTTTCTTTTTTAAATACGGATTGATGGAAGGCGATTGTACAATCCCTTTATTTACAGCCAACCCGGCATATTGAGGGTCATTTTCCGGATGATGCATCATTTATTTTTTAGCCGGCTCGATGCTTACAGGGTTTTGTTTAAGCTGCACATCGACCGGTCTGGATTGTTGCGTATTAGTAGCAGATTTCGATACGACTTGACCTCTAATGTGTACTACTAAAGGACCTTCTTGGGCATTTGAATAAATAGAAACCGATTTGGAGATAGGACCGATACGATTTTTAGTCATATAAGAAACTTTAACGGTTCCTGTTTTTCCCGGTTCAATGGGCGTTTTTGTCCAATCTGGAGTAGTACAACCACAAGTTGCTGTTGCGCGAGTGATTTCCAAAGGAGCATCTCCCGTATTCGTAATAATAAATTCATGAGTGGCATTGCCATCTTCTTCATAAACGGTTCCGAAATCGTGTGTTGTTTCCGAAACACTGATACCTGCTTTTCCTTGCGCGAATGTTAACGTGAACCCGAAAAGCATACATGCTATCAAAATTCCTGTACGTTTCATTTTTTCTAAAAATTATTGTAATTAATATGAATGTCTGAAAATAGACTGATAAAACCGTACAAAGTTAAAAATAAATCCGAAAAAATATCATTTAAATTAAGTTAACGTTAGTTTCTATATTGCAATGCGAGAAAAATATCTAATTTTGCACATCAAATCTGTAGTATGATTTAAGGTAAGTAATTTGTATAAAAAATCTTCATAAAAACATTAAAAGAGATGAAAACGGATGTAAAGAAAAATCTTATAGATGAAAAGAGGAATTGGCATTCTATTGAGATTGAGGAAGTTATTGGCTTAACGGATTCAAACAGTATAGAAGGGCTATCGGAAAATGAAGCAAACGAAAGGTTACAAACCTTCGGGAAGAACCTTTTACCCGAGAAGAAGAAAAAGAGTGAAATCATTAAGTTCCTAAAGCATTTCAATGATATACTCATTTATATCCTTTTTGTAGCGGCAATCGTTACTTTTTTCGTGAAAGGGCCTCTCGATGCTACTATCATCTTAATTGTTGCTATAGTAAATGCCTCGATAGGTTATTTCCAAGAAAACAAAGCGGAAAAGGCGTTGGAAAATATCAAGAAAATGCTTTCGCTAAAGGCTCAGGTAATTCGTGGCGGCAAGCGTATGGAAGTCGATGCGTCGGATTTAACTGTAGGAGATATTGTGTTTATAAGTCCGGGTGATAAAATTCCTGCCGACTTGCGACTTTTCAAAGCCGACAATTTGCGCGTAGAAGAATCTGCTCTTACGGGAGAATCCGTACCTACGGAGAAAAAAGTGAATGCTTTGCCCGAAAACACCGAACTTGGCGACCGTATTAATATGGCATTCTCCGGCACAACGGTAAGTGCAGGTACGGGAACGGGCATCGTGATTGCCACAGGTGCAAACACGGAGTTGGGAAAAATCAACCAAATGATGTCTAACGTTGAAGAATTGACAACCCCATTATTGAAACAAACCGCCAAATTCGGGAAAATGATTTCTTTTGTAATCGTGGGCGGTGCAGCGCTTATTTATCTTTTTGGCTATTTCTTTAGAGATTACGAAACATACCAATTGTTGCTTTCTGTTATTGGTCTTGCTATTGCTGCCATCCCCGAAGGATTGCCCGCCATTTTGGCGATAATTCTTTCCATTGGAGTGCAAAATATGGCAAAAAGAAACAGCATTGTCCGCACCCTGCCTTCGGTTGAAACGCTGGGCTCGGTTTCTGTCATTTGTTCGGATAAAACAGGCACATTGACCAAAAACGAAATGACTGTAAAAACACTGGAAACAAGAGACGGCGAATATTTTGTAACCGGAACAGGCTATGCTCCCGAAGGAGACATTTATACTAATTATGACAATGCCGACTGTAGAAACGAAACAACAGTGCGTGAATCTTGTTCAAAGGTGGATTTTGCACAAGAACCCGTGTTGAAAGAACTTATCAAAGCATTTAATATCTGTAACGAGGCATCTTTGATTCAAGACGAAGACGGATTTTGGCAAATAAACGGCGACCCGACCGAAGGCTCTTTGGTTACGTTGTTTCACAAAGCAACCATTAACCACGCACCACTGAACCGGATTTCGACAATTCCTTTCGATTCTGAATACAAATATATGGCTACTTTGGTGGAAAAAGACGGCCACAACGTTATCTACGTCAAAGGAGCGCCGGATAAATTAATGGAAATGTCGGAATTTGAGGAAACTGAGAAAGGACAGGAACCATTTTTAAAAGAACATTGGGAAAGACAAATTTCGGCAATCGCAACACGTGGACAGCGAACTATCGGTGCAGCATACAAGATTGTGGATAAAAGCGTAACGAAAATCGACCACAGCGATATTCACGACGGAATTGTATTCTTAGGACTTGCAGGAATTATCGACCCACCACGCGAGGAAGTAATCGAAGCTATTCAGAAATGCAAAGAGGCCGGTATCACTGTAAAAATGATTACCGGCGACCACGTCGATACTGCACGCACCATAGCCAAAGAACTCGGCATCGGCGACGGCTCAAAAGGATTGCAAGGAAAGGATTTGGAAAAAATGTCTGACGAAGAAATGCAAAAAGCCGTAATGGAATATGATGTGTTTGCTCGCACAAGTCCCGAACATAAACTCCGTTTGGTACAAGCCCTACAAGCGAACGGAATAATTTGCGCTATGACCGGCGATGGAGTGAACGATGCTCCCGCATTGAAAAAAGCCGACATTGGTATTGCAATGGGCATCAAAGGAACTGAAGTAACCAAAGAAGCTGCTGAAATCGTTTTGGCCGACGACAACTTCAGTACCATAGTTGCCGCAGTAGAGGAGGGCAGAAGGGTTTACGACAACTTGAAAAAAACAATCCTTTTCATTTTGCCAACCAACGGAGCCGAGGCGTTCTTAATCATAGCCGCCATTCTTTTTGGAACAATAATGCCTCTTACTCCTGTCCAAATATTATGGGTAAACTTGGTAACATCCGTAACCATTTCGTTGGCATTAGCATTCGAAAGATTAGAGCCGGGTACAATGAGACGACCGCCACGTTCGCCCAAAACGCCACTCTTGAGCAGTTATTTTATATGGCGTATTATTTTCATGTCGGTTCTGATTGGTGGTTGGACACTTTGGATTAACATCGGTTTGGAACAAACTTTTACTGAAATGGGAATGGCACTTGCAGAGAAAAAATCTTTGATAGAAACAATAACCCTTCAAACAATTGTAATGGCTCAAATGTTCCACTTATTTAACAGCCGCAGTATCAGAGGAAATGCATTTAAAGAAAATTGGTTTAGCAATAAAGCTGTATGGGTTGTTTGTGCTTTGCTATTTGTTCTGCAAGGTTCGATTACTTATCTGCCGTTTATGAATGAGGCATTTGGAACAACTCCATTGGCATTGTATTATTGGCAATATCCGTTTATGCTCGGTGTAGCAGTTTTCTTCATTGTTGAAATCGAAAAAGCTATTTTTAGAAAAATAGATAAAGCAAAAGGAAGAATGGTAGGATTATAAGTCCAAATCATGGTTTTTTCGGCAAAGTTTGTGTATCTTTGCCTCCCAAATTAATATATTTTTCATTAATAAAATTTAAATAATCCATTATGAACGACGTTAGTGTAATGAATAAAGCGGCTGATAATATCAGAATACTTGCCGCATCGATGGTAGAAAAAGCAAAATCAGGTCACCCCGGAGGAGCAATGGGAGGAGCCGACTTTATCAATGTACTATATAGCGAATTTATGGTTTACGATCCGGAAAACCCGAAATGGGAAGGCCGCGACCGTTTTTTCCTCGACCCGGGACACATGTCTCCGATGTTGTATTCGGTTTTATCTCTTACCGGAAAATACTCGATGGACGAATTGGCACAATTCCGTCAATGGGGAAGTCCTACTCCCGGACACCCTGAAGTAGACATCATGCGCGGAGTTGAAAACACTTCCGGCCCATTAGGACAAGGTCATGTGTATGCTATCGGAGCCGCTATCGCTGCCAAATTCTTGAAAGCACGTTTCGGAAAAATGATGGATCAAACCATTTATGCGTTCATTTCCGACGGAGGTGTACAGGAAGAAATTTCTCAAGGAGGTGGCCGTATTGCCGGAAACTTAGGTTTGGATAACTTAATCATGTTCTACGACTCAAACGGTATTCAATTGTCTACCGAAACATCTGCCGTAACTTGCGAAGATGTAGCTAAAAAATACGAAGCTTGGGGATGGAGAGTTATCAATATCAATGGTAACGATGCCGTTGAAATCCGCAAGGCATTGATTGAGGCCAAAGCAGAAAAAGAAAAACCGACATTGATTATCGGTACTACCATCATGGGTAAAGGTGCTATGACTGCCGACGGTTCTTCTTACGAAAATAAATGTGCCACTCACGGAATGCCGTTGGGCGAAGCCGGAGCTTGTTTCAAAAAATCTATTGAAAACTTGGGTGGAAATCCTGAAAGTCCTTTTGTTATTTTCCCTGAAGTACAAGCACTTTACGAAAAAAGAAAACAAGAATTAAAAAATATTGTTGCTCAAAAATATGCCGAAAAATCAGCTTGGGAAAAAGAAAATCCGCAATTAGCCGCTAAAATGAAAAGCTGGTTTGCCGGAGAAGTTCCTGCTGTTGCTTGGGATAAAATCGTGCAAAAACCCGACCAAGCTACTCGCGCTGCCTCTGCTACTGTTTTGGGCGCACTGGCCGAACAAGTTGAAAATATGATTGTGGCTTCTGCCGACTTATCGAACTCTGATAAAACAGACGGTTTCTTGAAGAAGACAACAGCGTTTACGAAAGGTGATTTCAGTGGTGCGTTTTTCCAAGCCGGTGTGGCCGAATTAACGATGGCTTGTATAAGCATTGGTATGTCGCTCCACGGTGGAGTAATTCCTGCTTGTGCAACTTTCTTTGTATTCTCTGATTATATGAAACCTGCTGCTCGTATGGCCGCATTGATGGAGCAACCCGTGAAATTTATCTGGACTCACGATGCGTTCAGGGTAGGAGAAGACGGACCAACTCATGAACCTGTTGAACAAGAAGCTCAAATCCGTTTGATGGAAAAATTGCAAAACCACAAAGGACACAATTCTATGTTGGTACTCCGTCCGGCAGACGTGCAAGAAACTACTGTTGCATGGAAATTGGCGATGGAAAACACGCATACTCCAACGGCGTTGATTTTCTCTCGTCAGAATATCAAAGATTTACCTGCAAAATCATCTCGCTACGAAGAGGCTTTACAAGCATCTAAAGGTGGATATATCGTTGAATGTGATGGTAATCCCGATGTAATCTTATTAGCTTCAGGTTCTGAAGTCTCTACTTTGGTAGAAGGTGCTGACTTATTGAGAAAAGATGGTGTAAAAGTACGCATCGTTTCTGTTCCTTCCGAAGGATTGTTCCGCACTCAAAGCAAAGAATATCAAGACTCTGTGATTAAGCCCGGAGTTAAAATATTCGGACTTACAGCCGGACTTCCCGTAACCCTCCAAGGATTGGTTGGCAGTGCAGGCAAAGTATGGGGAATGGAATCATTCGGTTTCTCTGCTCCTTATAAAGTCTTAGACGAAAAACTCGGTTTCACCGGAATCAACGTCTACAACCAAGTAAAAGAAATGATTTAATATGATAGGTTTAGCATCTGATCATGCGGGTTTTGAACTCAAGGAATTCATTAAATCCGTTTTAGATAAAAAAGGAATTGCTCACAAAGATTTTGGGGCATATTCGACAGCAAGCGTTGATTATCCCGACTATGCTCACAAATTGGCGACAGCCGTTCTAAATGGAGAAGTAGAATCGGGCATCGCTGTTTGCGGCACAGGAAATGGAATGGCAATTGCTTTGAACCGACACAAAGGCATCCGTGCCGGTTTGTGCTGGGAAGAAGAAGTCGCCCAATTGGTGCGTGCGCATAATAATGCCAACGTTATGGTTTTGCCCGGAAGATATATTTCCGAAACTGAGGTCGAACTTTGCATCACCGCTTTCCTTGAAACTCCGTTTGAAGGTGGCCGGCATCAAGGACGTATCGATAAAATAGAGATTTAAGGCTCTATTTAGCAAATAAAAAGCAATCCCAACTTATTCAAAAATAGGTTGGGATTATTTTTTCCACTACATTTGCAAAGAATAAAATCAATAACCGATGGACAAAACAGCAATTAAATTATTTGAAACCAAGCAAGTGCGTACTGCTTGGAATGAAGACACAGAAGAATGGTATTTTTCAGTAGTCGATGTAGTTGGTGTACTAACCGATAGCCCTAATCCTCGTAAATATTGGAGTGTATTGAAAACGAGGCTTAAACAAGAGGGAAATGAAACGGCTACAAATTGTAGCCAGTTGAAATTGCTTATGCCTGATGGCAAAATGCGCTTGACAGATGTTGCTAATACCGAACAAGTTTTCCGTATCATTCAATCCATTCCTTCTCCTAAAGCAGAGCCATTCAAATTATGGATGGCGCAAGTGGCGAAAGAGCGTTTAGACCAACTGCAAGACCCGGAATTATCTATCGAACAGGCAATGGCTGATTACAAACGTTTGGGATATTCCGACAGTTGGATTAATCAGCGATTGAAAAGCATCGAAATTCGCAAGGAACTAACCGACGAATGGGAAAAACATGGTCTACAGGAAGGCGTTCATTTTGCCTCACTTACCGATATTATCTATAAAACATGGTCAGGAAAAAAACAATTCAAAGGGTTAAAAAAAGAAAGTCTTCGCGACAATATGACCAATAAAGAATTAAGCTGAAACGGGTAAAAAAGTAGTTAGTCCATTGAATGCAAGGAATGTGTTAGGGATTGAAAATAGAGAAAACGATTTATAGTGTATTTGCCTGTAATTTATAAATCTTCTTATATTTGCTCTTTTTAACGAAATAATCAAAGCATATTTTTTTTAACCATAATATAAATATTTAGGAAGATGAACACCAAAAACGAAATTGTATTGTACCAACCTGATGTGACTTTTCAATTAGAGGTCAGAATGGAAAATGAAACTGTTTGGCTTACACAATCACAAATTGCACAGTTATTTGGAACTGAAATTCCTGCAATATCAAAACACATAAGTAATATTTACAAAGTCGGAGAGTTGGATAAAATTTCAACTGTTTCCATTTTGGAAATAGTTCGGCACGAGGGCGGTCGGTCTGTTAGGCGTAAAACAGCACACTACAATTTAGACATGATATTATCTGTTGGATACCGCGTAAATTCTGTTCATGCTACCGCATTTCGCAAATGGGCAAACAAGGTATTGAAAGAATATTTATTGAAAGGGTATGTTATAAATCAACGAGTTGAGCAATTGGAACATCGTGTAACCGAAACAGAAAAGAAAATAGATTTCTTTGTAAAAACTGCATTACCACCTCAAGAGGGAATTTTCTACGACGGACAAATCTTTGATGCTTACGCTTTTGTTTCCGACTTGATAAAATCCGCTCAAAAATCAATCATTCTGATAGATAATTATATAGACGAAATGATAAATAAAATTGAATTAGCCACGAATTTCACAAATTGACACCTTTATTTTAGTGTTAATTCCTGAAATTCGTGGCTAATAATTATCTGTGAATTTTGTACGAAATTACATCATGCCACCCATTCCGCCACCCATTGGAGGCATCGCAGGACCTGCATTTTCTTCTTTCTTCTCAGCAATTACACATTCTGTTGTTAAGAACATTCCTGCAATAGATGCGGCATTTTCAAGTGCAACGCGGGTAACTTTAGCCGGGTCGATAACGCCTGCGGCATACAAGTTTTCGTAAACATCTTTGCGTGCATTGTAACCGAAATCGGCTTTCCCTTCTTTCACTTTTTGTACGATAACCGCACCTTCTTTACCTGCGTTTTCAACGATTTGGCGGAGAGGTTCTTCAATAGCGCGTTTGATGATTTCGATACCGGTAGTTTCGTCTTCGTTTTCGCCTTTCAGGTTTTCAAGAGCAGCGATAGCACGAATATAAGCGATACCACCTCCGGGAACCGTACCTTCTTCGATAGCGGCACGAGTAGCGCTCAAAGCATCGTCTACACGGTCTTTCTTTTCTTTCATTTCTACTTCAGATGCAGCGCCAACGTAAAGAACAGCAACTCCACCGGCTAATTTAGCCAAACGTTCCTGCAATTTTTCGCGGTCGTAATCAGAAGTTGTAGATTCGATTTGAGCCTTGATTTGACCCACGCGAGCAGCGATACTTTCTTTATTTCCCGAACCGTTTACGATTACCGTATTGTCTTTGTTTACAGTAATTTTTTCTGCTCTTCCAAGCATATCTAAAGTAGCAGATTCCAATTTCAAACCTTTTTCTTCAGAAATAACCACACCACCTGTCAAAACAGCAATGTCTTCCAACATTTCTTTGCGACGGTCGCCGAATCCCGGAGCTTTCACAGCACAAATTTTCAAAGAACCGCGCAAACGGTTAACCACCAATGTTGCCAATGCTTCAGAATCAATATCTTCAGCGATAATCAACAACGGACGACCTGTTTGAACCGATTGTTCGAGGATAGGAAGCATTTCTTTTAACGCAGAAATTTTCTTGTCGTAAATCAAGATTTGAGGATTTTCCATTTCTGCTTCCATTTTTTCGGTATTTGTTACGAAATATGGAGAGATATATCCACGGTCGAACTGCATACCTTCTACTACATCGACATAAGTTTCAGTACCTTTGGCTTCTTCAACTGTGATAACGCCTTCTGTTTTTACTTTTTGCATGGCTTCGGCAATCAGTTTACCGATTGTTTCGTCGCCGTTTGCAGAAATTTTAGCAACGTTTTCGATTTTTCCGAAATCGTCGCCAACAGCTTGAGATTGAGATTTCAAATCGGCAACAACGGCTGCAACAGCTTTGTCGATACCACGTTTCAAATCCATCGGATTAGCTCCGGCAGTTACGTTTTTCAAACCTACACCAATAATTGATTGAGCCAAAACGGTAGCGGTAGTTGTTCCGTCACCCGCATCGTCGTTGGTTTTAGAAGCTACTTCTTTCACCAATTGAGCACCCATATTTTGGAATGCATCGTTCAATTCGATTTCTTTAGCAACCGTAACACCATCTTTCGTGATTTGCGGAGCACCGAATTTCTTTTCGATAATTACGTTACGACCTTTGGGACCTAAAGTTACTTTCACTGCGTTTGCCAATTCGTCGACACCTTTCTTCAAAAGGTCGCGGGCATCCATTTCAAATTTTATTTCTTTTGCCATGATTAAATAATTGCTAAAACGTCAGATTGACGCATGATTAAATATTTTTCGCCATCCAGTTCGATTTCAGTACCGGCATATTTGCCATAAAGTACTTGGTCGCCTTTTTTAACTACCATTTCTTCGTCTTTCGTTCCGTTGCCAACTGCAACCACTTCGCCCTTCAAGGGTTTTTCTTTAGCCGAATCGGGAATAATGATTCCGGCAACTGTTTTTTCTTCTGCAGGAGCAGGTTTAATCAACACTCTGTCTGCTAACGGTTTAATGTTCATGACTAAATCAGTTTTATTTAAATTAATTAATATTGTAAAAAAGGAACAAACCGATTGGCTTGCGTTGCGTATCATTCGAAAAGTATGCCAAATTTAAAAACTGACAATTTTTCACCCCTAAATCCCCTAAAGGGGACTTTGGCCTTTGCTCACTCAAAGTCCCCTTTAGGGGATTTAGGGGTTATAAAATCTTTAATTTGTTGTATACTAACAGACGATTGTTCGCCTGTAGCCATATTTTTTACGGTCAACAAACCGGAATTCATTTCATTTTCACCAACTAAAATGACATAAGGAATTTTGTTGCTGTCGGCATACGACATTTGTTTTTTCATTTTGGCAGGTTCGGGATAGAGTTCTACCTTAATCCCCTCTTTGCGTAACGTATATAAAATGGGCAAAATAAAATTTTCTTCTTTTTCGCCAAAATTGACAAACATAATTTGTGTAGATTGAACAGAATCAGCCGGATAAAGATTTAACTGATTCAACACATCGAAAATACGATCGGCTCCAAAAGAAATTCCGACACCCGAAACGCCGGGCATACCAAATACGCCTGTCAAATTGTCGTATCTTCCGCCTCCGGTGATGCTGCCGATTTGTACGTCTAATGCTTTTACTTCGAAAATGGCTCCGGTATAATAGTTTAAGCCGCGAGCCAAAGTCAAATCGAGTTCCAATTCGTTGACAATTCCCAATAAATCTATTTTATTCAAGATATATTCTGTTTCTTCGATGCCTTTTAATCCGGTTTCGGAAGTAGCTAAAGATTTTTTCAGCGTTTCTAATTTTTCCCGATTGGTTCCGCTCAACAAAATAATTGGCTGTAGCTTTTCAATCGCTTGCTGCGAAATGCCTTTTGATGCAAGTTCGACATTGACATTTTCCAATCCGATTTTATCCAATTTGTCGATAGCAACTGTGATATCCGTAATTTTGTCTGATGCACCGATGATTTCGGCAATTCCGCTTAAGATTTTCCGGTTGTTCATTTTGATGCAAACCCTGATACCGAAACGTTGGTAGACTTCATCCATGATTTGGATCAATTCCACTTCGTTCATCAAAGAATCGGAGCCGACAACATCGGCATCACATTGGAAAAATTCGCGGTAACGTCCTTTTTGCGGACGGTCGGCACGCCAAACCGGTTGTATTTGATACCTTTTGAAAGGAAAAGTGATTTCGTTTTGATGCATCACAACATAACGGGCAAAAGGCACCGTCAAATCATAACGCAATCCCTTTTCGCAAATTTTTCCGGCCAATTGTAGAGACGTTGCGCGCAACGTCTCTACAGCGCGCAACGTCTCTACGTTGTCAACACCACTCAAAAAATCTCCCGAATTTAATATTTTGAAAAGCAGTTTATCTCCCTCTTCGCCATATTTACCCATCAAAGTAGACAGGTTTTCCATAGCAGGCGTTTCAATTTGTTTGAAACCATAAAGATGATAAACATTGCGGATTGTATTAAAAATATAATTGCGTTTCGCCATTTCTTCGGGCGAAAAATCTCTTGTTCCTTTGGGAATCGCAGGCTTTTGCATGTTTGTTATTTTCAATTAAAGCCACAAAAGTAGATAATTTTTGGGCATTTTTCAAATAAATCAGACTTAAAACTGATTTACAAAAGCATCAGGTGTCTGTACGCTCAAGGCACTCTCTTTGTAGTCTTTTACATTTCTTGTGACAATAATATCTATTGTTTTGGCCGATTCGGCAGAGTAATTTTGCAAAGCATCTTCAAAATCCTTAAATGAAGAATTTATCGCTTGCAGTATCGTTTCTTTACTGATTACTAAAACATCAATAATAGACATCAATAACCTCAATTGAGTTATGACTTTTGCATGTGATGCCGTTTTTCTTAACAAATAATAGACATTACTAATAATAACAGGCGTTACATAAGTTTCTATCTGATTCGATTCGGAGAGAGACAGAATTTTTGCCGCATGTTCTGAGTAAGGTTTTCTGTCAAAAAAGAAATCGAGAATAATATCAGTATCAAGTAATATTTTGGTCATTTTCTCATATATTTATCCGACAACATGTCTGTTAATTCTTCTTTGTAGTTAAAATTCTTTGGCGCACGAAAAGAACCTTTTAATGCCTTTACGGTAGGGGTTAATGCAATATCATTCGATGTTGTCTCTTTTGTAAGCATCTTTAAATAACTCTCGACTAAATCGGACAGACTACGCTCTTTGGCTTTTGCATAGCACTTAGCCCTATTAATAACCGATTGCTCAATAGTTAATGTTAATTTTGCATCCATAACAGTTCATTCGTGTGATGATTGCAAAGGTAACGTTTTTTTCTATACGTGCAAAATTTATCAACAAAACACGTATCTTTGTGCATGCATTTTAAAATATTACATTATTTCACACCAACTTATTAGAAAAAATTGTACTTTTGTGCCCGAAACTTGCCCAAATGGCGGAATTGGTAGACGCGCTAGTTTCAGGGACTAGTGTTCGCAAGGATGTGCAGGTTCGAGTCCTGTTTTGGGTACTGAGTTGGAGGAACTGTTAAAAGTCCCTCCAATTTCTTTTTTAAATCCTCGTAACTCATTGGTTTGCTTATAGATTAGGTCAAGCACCGAATTGTAAGAATTGGTTCGATATGATTTTCCGTCAAAAGTGATTTTTTCGGGAAACATCGAACCTAACAACTTGCATTTTACCTCAACTTTGGCATCTCTCATATAGCTATCCATATTGTTTATCAATAAGATAGAGTATTGCAGTTTTGGTTCGATTTTAGAACGGTTAGGATTTTTAAAAAGTTCGATTTGATTTTGCAAATTGTTGATTTCCTTATTATATCGTTCCTGCATATTATTATAAGCATCTTCTTTTATCTTACCATCCATAAACATATCTTCCAAATTGTGCAATCTACTCTTAACTTTTAATAAT
>Ga0209628_10000424_pt1 | contig 25557 bp, 30 predicted proteins | sample TergutCu122P4_FD_187285 | JGI IMG/M metagenome (GOLD analysis project Ga0209628, IMG submission 187285) | Cubitermes ugandensis P4 segment gut microbial communities from Kakamega Forest, Kenya - Cu122 P4 (SPAdes) (version 2) | ecosystem: Host-associated > Arthropoda: Insects > Digestive system...
CGCGGTCCCCTTGCTTCGCATGCGCCAGTATGCTCTTTCCCTTTTCCACGAGCCCGGCGTCGTTGTGCGACGGCAGCAATTGCCTTCGTTCCTTGTAGAAGAATATCCTTCCCGTCCCGTCGCCGGCCGTACGTACCGTAACGCATCCCTCCCCTCTTACGGAGCGCGCTTCCTCGTTTATCGCCACGTCCGTATTGTCGGAGGACGCGGCGTAGCTTCCGGTGCTGTCCGATATGTCGATGTATCCTTTCCCGAGAGTTACGAGTATATGCTCGCAGCTCATCGGCGACCGTTCGTTAAGCTTTATCTTCACGTATGTCTCGACGGACATCCCGTCCTCCAGCGGCGTTTCGAGGTCTTTCGTCACGACGACGTTGTCAAAGCTCTTTTCCGAGACCACGTGGCGTATCTCGATTATCCTGTCGCCTTCGCGCACGGAGTCCATTATATGACGGCCTTTTGTTATGCGACCTATCCGTCCCTTTCCGGCGCCGTATGACCATTTGTGGTCGTCGGTGGCCATCATCATGTACGTCGTGTCGTTATCGAAACCGCCCAGCGAGAAGAAGCAGTCGTAGCGCCTGTGCATCTTCGCCTCGCGGTTCACTTTGATATTCGTTTTGAAGGAACCGAATGCGATGATGTTGCGCGTTACCCATCTTGCGACCGTTCCCGCGATGTTCCCCGCGATGCCCTTCCATATCTTCGCGTCCTCGGAATCGTCGAGATGCAGTATCATCGACCCTTTCGTTGTCACGAGCTCGAGATCGCTCGTCTCCTCGCGTATCCTGTCCGTCGATAAATGGACCGATATCAGCGAACCCTTCACGTATCTCTCTCCGACGACGGCGTCCTTCAGTTTGGCGTTCTTCGGAAGTTCCTTTTCAACGCCGTTGACGGTCACTTTCATTTCTTATGCCCCCTGTCCGGAAGCATTGACTGTATCTTTGACACGATCTCATCGAGCTTGTCCTGCGGGCACGTCACGCCGCGTATGATCCCGGTGGTTATCTCGCGTATCTCTCCCTTTGTGTCGATGTCCTCGTCCTTCGGCATCACGACGCGCGTCTTCACGCCTATCGCCGCGAAATCCTCGAAGTCCACGGGGCACTGGGCGACGATCATCGCGGGAATGTTCACATTCCTTAAGATCAACCGTGCTTTGTATATTATGTGCGCCCTTACGTTCCCCAGATGTATCAGCGCGATCTTGAACTGCTGCATCCTGTCCACTTCTATCTGGTCGAGACCGAAGGTCTGTCCGTGCATGGCGTCGGTCGCGTCCGCGGGGATGCCGCCCCCGGCGTTGACGACGAGGACGCTCGCGTCGATGCCCTCCTCCCTTAGTGCGTACGTAATTTCGCAGACCGGTTTCGTTATATGCCTTCTTCCCGGCCCCATGGCAACGACCACGACGTCCCTTCCGCTCTCCGATATCGTCGCCCTCTGCGCCAGGGCCCCTCCGGCGCCCATTCCCATGGACTCGCGGCATTCCACGAAGCTCAGATGCCTGCCGATCCTCTGCTTCACTTGACCTCGCTCTCCGCCAGTTCTTCTTTTGTAAGCTCTTTCACAACGTCCGCGGGCTTTCCGATCATCGCGATCTTCCCGTTGCGCATCAGCGCGGCGCGGTCGCAGCAGTTGAGAATGAAGTCCATGTCGTGGCTGACGATGACGAACGTCTCGCCGAACTCGTCCCTCGCCTTGAGGACGGACTTTGCTACCGTTACTTTAGTGATCGGGTCCATCGTTCCTGTCGGCTCATCGAGTATCACGATGCGCGGCTCCTGTATCAGCACCTGGGCGAACGCAATTCTTTGACATTCGCCGACGCTTAACGTATCGGGATACGCGTAAAGTATGTTCTCTATCGTTTCCGCCGGGAATCCGACGGACATCAGCGTCTGTATCGCCTTCACCTTGGCGAGCTCGGCGGGCATCTTCATCCCGATGCACGTTGTTAAATTCTGCAGTATCGTGTCGAACGGGTATAACGAGTACTCCTGATGCAGGAATCCTATGTACGGCGTCGCCCTCCCCTTTCCCTCGGGGCCCGCCTCGGACATGTCCACCAGGTCGTCGCCCAATTTTATCTTCACGGAACCGTTGGTGCACGGTGACATGCCGGCGATCATTCTCGACGTCGTCGTCTTCCCGGCTCCGCTGGTGCCCACCAGCGCGAACACCTCTCTCTCGCGTATCTCGAATGAAATGCCGTCGACCGCTTTCACAACGCCGCGTATCACCGAGAAGAAATATTTTTTTGCGTCTTTTACAATTATTATCGGCTCCCCGATGTCGGAGCCCGTCCGCTTTTCGAAGCTGTACTCCTCCATGAATTTCGCGGTCACCTTTTCCGGTTTGTCGTGCATCACGACGTTCCCCGCGTCAAGCCATATCGCGTCGTCGGCCATCTTGTCGATCGCCTCCGGCCAGTGCGACGCGAAGACCATGCATATGTTCCTGTTGCCGACGATGCTTATCAGTGAATTGTGAACTGTGTCGGCGGTCCTCGGGTCCAGCGTCCCGGTGGGCTCGTCGGCCAGGAAGAACAGCGGGTCTTTTGCCAGCTGCCTTGCCAATACCGTCCTTTGTTTCTCCCCGCCGGAGAGGTCCCTCGCGATGTGCGTCGTCCTGTGCGTCAAATTGACGAACTCGAGAAGCTCCACGATCCTCTTCGTCCTTTCGCGTTCGTCCAGACCGTGCGGCAGCGCCTCCGCGATGTTCTCCATCACCGTTCTGTCGCCGAACAGTGCGAACGTCCTCTGCATCATTATCGCGATGCGCCCCTTGATCTCATCCCTCAGCTGATCGTGCTCCGGGAGCGACCAGTAGTCAACGTCCTTCGTCACCGTCTCCGAACCGCACTTGGTGCACGGCACCCCCTTATACGGAAGATCTATGGAACCGCATTTCTTACAGTGGTTCACCCTGTATATCACTTTGCCTTTGTCCGGTTTGTATTCGACGTTCCCTCTGAGCATGTTTATCAGGACGCTCTTGCCGGCCGCACTCTTACCGATAAGTCCGAGTGATGATCCCGTCGTCAGCTTTGCGCTGACGTCCTTCAGGACGGTGCGGCCGCTGAACTTTTTTGAGACGTTGTCGATTATCAGCAGGTCGACCGCTTCGCGTGCCATGGACGTGCAACGGATTGTAATTATAAAATGTATGCTGGGTAACGGGCGTTAACTGCAAGAGTTTTATTTTTTCGGTTTTAGCGCACAATTTAATTATATGTATAATGTTGCGGAAATCATGATGAGACCCAACGTTATGGCTTCCGGTGGGCCTACGCCGAAATTCACCGATTATCATATCTGGAAGGCGCTCATGGTCATGAGCGAGACCCGGCCCATAGGCCGGAAATCGCTTTCCGCCGCGCTCAACATCGGCGAGGGCAGCACCAGGACCATATTGGACATGTTCTGCGACGAAGGCTACATCACGGTGACGAAAAGCGGCGCCGTGCTTTCCGAGAAGGGCAAGAGAGCGAAGGACATGGTGAAGGTGGACGTCAGCCCGGTGAACATATCCGATCTTACGATCGGCGCCGTGAACTGCGCGGTGAAGATCCGCGGAGTGTCCAAAAAGATAACGTACGGATGCGAGGAGCGCGACGCCGCGATAAAGGCGGGCGCGACCGGCGCGACGACGCTTGTGTGCGTCGGCAGCAAATTGATATTCCCCGGTTCGGAGTATCCGGTGTCCCCGCATATCGAGAACGTCCTCAAGAAGGAGTTCCGCATAGGCAACGGGGACGTCGTCATAATCGGGACGGCCGCCGATCCCGAGAAGGCGGAGCGCGGGGCGGTGTCCGCCGCGATCCGTCTGATCGGAGGGATACGTCTGAACAAGTCCGCATTGGACATACCGTTCCAGAGGAACGCCAACAAAGAACTGATCTCGCTGGCGTTCACGATACACGACCTTGTCGGAAGGCTTCCGGTCGCGGCCAGGAGCAAGGACAATCTGGGGATACGGATAGAGAACGGCGCTGTGATCGACAATACGTACACAGGCGAGGTCCTCGAGGAGGCGATGGAGCTTGGGACCACGATAAGACGTGTTGCCACGTCCGGACCATACAAAGGTATAAAAGTAATAGTCGCACCTTTGGAGGTGGACGGCGAGGTCGTTGCCGCCGTCGGCGTGGTCGACATAAGGGCAATGGCGGGCGTTGACAATCTGATAAGGAGATATGAGAGCGATGACTGAGGTAAAGTTGACAATTGATGCGGGAGTATGCAGATTCAAGACACGTGTACATGCGATAGGTTCGGAGGACTACATGTCCGTGAACCTTGTTATCGAATCGGAATGCCCGAATGTGAAGAAGATCGCGGAGAAACTGAAGGTCGTGGATGCGATCGAGATAGTATCGCCGCCGCTGACCGGCAACAGCGTGTACAGGGCGTTCGACGAGATACGCGAAGCGCACTCGGCGTGCCCGGTACCGAGCGGCATTCTCAGGGCGTGCGAAGCGGCGAGCGGCAACGCCCTGAAGAAGAACGTGACGTTCACCTTCGAGTGAGAACGCATACGGCATCCCGAAGGATGCCGTCAAAACGATTTTAATATCGTTCCTGTTTAGGTGTAGCCATGGACGAGGATATTCCGCTGAACATCGTGAAAGGATTGACGGGAGTCATACACGCATTCTATCTGAACGAGGAGATAATGGATATCCTGAGGGAAGAGGAAGCGAAGGTGGTCAAGTGCTCGATGGACATCGGCGTCATAAACGAAGGATTCGACGAGGCGCTGACCCGCGAGAAAGTGATATGCATAATCAAGGACAAACGTTTCAGGCCGCCGCCGCTGCCCACGGTGATATTACGGGGGGACGACGGGGCGCTGCTCGGCGAGGAAGTGTTCCCGTGGACGATGCACCAGTACGAGGGACGCGAGGACCTCATTTGGATGGGCGACGGTTTCGTGGTATTCCCGCATGTGCCGGTCAGGGGCGGCGAGAGGTTCGTGATGCCGCCGATACCGTTCGTGGAACTGCACGCCGGGAACGGATGCCATAACGTGATATCATGCAGCCCTGCACCCACGTCCGACCTGAAGATAAAGAATTACTACGGGTACGTGGACGATCCGAAGCTTGCGACGATACTCGTGGCGTTCGACCTCAGTTAATCGAGGACGGTCATATTCTCCCTTACGCCGGAGATCGGTTCGCTCAGATGTATCATCTCCTTGGACGATAATATCAGTCCCGTACGGATCTCGGCGTTTATCTTTTCGAATAGACCTTTTTTCATCTTCATCGCCTCGATCGCCCCCTTGTCCAGGCGGACGACGATGGAGCGCACCTTCCATTCGTCCGTATCGATCATGACCGCGGACACGGTGCCGAGGAGGATGCTGTCCTTCGTGACCACTTTCGTGGAGACGAGCGACAGCAGCGAGGACATGTTGTTGCTGTCGACCGCGACCTGATCCTTCAGCTTGTCGATCGGGTGCCCGAGGAGCATCACGTCGTTCATGACGAATTTTTCGGGAAGTATCAGGACTATCTTCCCGGAGCCCGCGGCCAATTTTTCGGATCTTTTCGTTTTGACCTTCAGTCCGAGGACGTTCCATTCGAACGGATCGTAGCGCACATCGATTATCTCGCCGACGTCATAGGCGTCCGCGGATATCATCTGCCTGCCGACAAGCGACTCCAGTGTTATCATGGCAGGGGTATCGCAATGAAAATAAAAATAGTTCTCTATGCGGCAACTGTGTTTCTTAATTCTGCTCTCCCCACACAATCGCCTTGTTCAGATTGTGCACATGTATCTTCGCACCGACCTCTCTGACCATCGAATCGAACGATCTGGCCTTCAATTCCTCTCCGAACACCCTTTTCAGATCAGAGAATGCCGATTCCGACTTCCATCTGCGGCCGTATCTGTGGATCGTTTTCCACATCTTGTCCCCGATCTTGTTCCTGATCCTGACCGCCAGCGCTCTCTGAGGGCATCCTTTGCGCGATCTGGTGGAGGCGTTCTTCATGATGTTCGTTACGATCCCGATCCCTCTGCTCTTCAGGCCGTTCCATATGAGCACTTTATCATAAGCGCCGTCCAGATAGACGCATTTTATCCAATGGCCTCGGGCGACGGCGCCGTCGACCGCGGCCAGCAGCGTCGCGTGATCGCTTGTCAGCTCTGTGGTCACGCCGTACGACAGCACGGTATTGTTCTTGATGTCGGAAAGCGAATGAAGTTTTATCCATCCTCTGTGGACCCTCCATTTTTCCCGCATCCATTCCCCTCTTACCGTCAGCTTCAGGCCGGTGGTGTCCGCCGCCACATTCTTCGGAACGGCCCCCGGGACCTTGCTGTTCTCGATGTTCTTCATTTTCACCCACGCCGGATCGAGCTCTTTCACCGACGCGCCCATTATGTCCAATCTGCGGCATCTTTTGAACATCTGGCTGTATGAGATCGCCTTTTTGCCCGCGAACTTCATTATTTCTCTTAACTCGCCCTCCAGAGAACGGTAGTCCTTTCTCTCCCGGGCGTGCTTGTTCCTCGCCCATTCTATCATCGAATCGGGATACAGGAACGGCGTTCCACGCTTCCGTCGGTTCATCAGTTCCAATTCTTCGTCCATGCGCCATATCCAATACAATGAGAACGCGGCACTGCCTCTTTGCACCAGCCGTTCGTTGTATTCCGTCCAGTTCTTCGGCCCGTTCGGGTCCCCGTGCATAAAGCGGAGCGTGTACCACACGGTCTCCGCGGCCTTTCCCGTGAGTATCACGGTCCTCACTGTTCCGCAACAGCAATATATCGTTGTAATCAATGCTTTCCTTGCCATCCGATCATACTCCGGATGGTCGCCCGAAGCTCCGATCATGCCGCTGCTTACGGCAGGAGCGGAGGGCGTTAAATTTCCGCTTCGGGCCCCATCCGCCACGTTAATCGTGTTATGAATATATATTACATTAGCATAGCTAATGTAATTATAATTCATAAAATCAAATTGTGGCAAAACATCCTCCGAATGCGGCAACAAACCGAAAAAAACCGTCACCGAATTACTCGCTTGGCATCTCGGGAATTAAGAAACACAGTTCATCCTTCGCTCAATAAAGGATGCGCCTGCCCCTTCTTCCGAATATCCTGCGGAATATGCCGGCGAACGTGAATATCGACCCTATCGCAATTATCGCGACGGCGAGCATCATGACCAAAATGCTTCCGAAGAGCCCGAACGAACTGTATTCCCCGAGGCCCCACATCACCAACGAATATACGGCGAAGAAGAACACGGCCATCCCGACGACCATCAGTATCGCTCCGATGAATGTCGCTCCCGGCATGTATTTCGCGTCGATCGGGCTGCCCCCGTCATTTTCCATGTGTGCGGATACGGCCGCAGATATTAAAAGAATGGCTGTAAAAGGTTTTTTTTCGGCTCAGTATCACCACGGACGTTTGCCGTCGGTCCTGATCCGGTCGTTATATTCGTTCGCCAGTTTATACGAGTCGAATATGCACCAGACCCATATGACAAGGACGATCACCGCGAACAGTATCAGTCCGAACACGCCCAGGGCGACGGCCAGGACAATGAGGCCGAAGAACAGGATGAAGGGATAAAGGAGCATAAGCACGAGCCCCAATCCCAGCTTTCCGACGTACAGGTGCCCGAGGCCCGCCCACAGGAACGAGAGCACCGCGGCGACGCCCGCGCTCTTTTCCCGGAACGGCACCTGCGGCTGCGCCGGCTGCACCGCCGCCCCCGCCTGCTGTCCGCATTTATCGCAGAATCCCTGCCCTTCCTCCATCTGATTTCCGCATTTACCGCAATACATAGGTTTCCCCGGTCCCGATACGGCGTCCGCATTTTAAATCTATCACTCAAAAATCGCTTCGCGGAACGAAACATCGCGGCAGAAAAAAAGATCGCAGGCTGGATGCATGATGTCCTCCCGCGGACAGCGGCCGCGTTGGATATATTTCTTTCCGGTGCCTTCCTTCCCTTTGTATATCGGATATAAATACTATATTACTGGCTCTTATATAGGAGAAGTATAACGCGACGCCCCGATCCTCGGACCGGTAAAAGAAAAATAATTCATCGGTGGCGATACTTTTTGTCCAATAGTATATAAATAGTTTGATGCATACACTTAACGGTTCATAAAACTACAAACACGGGAAAAGAAGTGAAAAAGATGCGCAAGGAAAAAATCATAATCCCCGTGGCGGCCGTAATTGCGATGCTGTTCGTGTCATGCATGGCCATTATACCGTCGCCGGCGGAAGAGGGAACCGAGATCTTAGGGGCGTCGGAAGACATTGTGAGCACCCCGAGCGAACTGATAGCCGCCGTCGCGGCAGGAAAAGGTATGATCCTGCTCGCGAACGACATCGAAGTGACGGGCAACACCATCATGACGGTCGGCCAGGCAATGGATATCACGATACAAAGCCAAGGGGCAAGTAATTACACGATCCTTATGAAAGACAACACGAAACTCGTTGTCGAAGGAAAATTGACACTTAAGAACATCAACTTCATCCAGGACGCGGGCCACAGGGCCACCACGGGACTCGGCACCGCGTGGTTCACGCTGAGCAGCAACCCCGGATACATCGCGGAATTAAAGATCGTCGGGTGCGTGATCGAATCGCAGGTGACCTACGGGTCGTCGATGGGACTGATCACGCGTATCAGCGGCGATGCGAATGTATATGTCGAGAACTCAACGCTCATCTCGAGCCAGCGCGCGATCAACGGCCAGACCATCGCGGGAATGGTATGTTATCTCAAGGACGCGGCGGTAATTGCGCCCACGGACGCCATCTACGGAGGGGACTACATCCTCGAAGGGTCGACGGCGATCAACGGCACCGTGAACCTCCTGAATGCGAACATCTATGATTTCAGAGGGATAACGATAACGGGGCCGACCGTTCCGGGCAACACGGTCGTGTTCGCAAAGACCGGCACAGGGGTCAACGTCAACAACCCCCAGTGCAGGATATACTACAACTTCGTTCCGGACTTCGCTCCGGGAATGGGATGGGAATATTCGAATCCGCTGGCGATCGGCACGGACACGACGTTCTACGTCGCCCTCAGCCTTACGATGAACGGAAAGACATACTTCGGCACCCCGGTGAGGTTCGACTGCATATACGCGCCGTCGGCCTACGAGCTGCTGACCATGGCCTACATGGACGCGATGGACATCAGCCCGCGCCCGTACACCGACGAATCATACGCCGGACTGACACAGGCGCTGGATGACGCGGTGAAAGTGATGCAGAACATGGCATCCACGGACGGCGACTATCTGGACGCACGCGACGCGATACTTGACGCCGTGGCGAACCTCAGGCCGCACGTGGGCGTCTCCGTCGGGACCGAGGCCGAACTGATCGCCGCCATCGCGGCCGGCCACCCATCGATCCTGCTCATAGACGACATCTATCTGACCGGGGACACCGTTCTGACGATAGACCCGTCCATGGACATCACGATACGGAGCGCCGGGATATTCCAGTACTCGATAGCGTGCACGGAAAGGTCGCGCATCGTGGCGGAAGGCAACCTGTCGCTGATAAACATGTGCCTCATACAGATGGGCGATCACGAATACTATGACGGCAACATAGCCGCACATGCCGCCAACCCGTGGTTCGCGGTGTGCGGCGACGCCGAGATATGCATGAAGGGCGCGCTGATAATGACGCTGCGGACATACAACGGGCCGATGGGACTGATCACGATAACAGGCGGCACGCCGACGCTGTGTCTGGACACCACCATGCTGGTATCGAACAAGCGCGCGGTGTTCGGCCAGGAAGGAATGGTATGCTACATGAACAACGTGACGGTGTCGTCGAACACGGAGGCCCTGTGCGGACCGGGAGACTTCATCCTGCGCGGGACGACCACGTACTCGACGCACACCCCGAACGCCAGAATATACAACTTCACGGGCGCGACGATCGTATACCCGACGGGCCCGGCGGAATATGCGGTGTTCGAGAAGACCACAGGCGGCATAAGCGGATTCAACCCCGCGTACAAGATATACTACAGTTACACACCGGAGTTCACACTGCTCACGGCGATAGAGTACACCGGCCCGATACCGCTGTCATCGGACACCGTGCTCTATGCGGCGCTCGGATTCACGCAGAACGGAAGGACATACTTCGGCAATCCGATCAAAGCGACCTTCGCATATGAGTCCGCGACGGGCACGAACAGCTACGAAGTGACGCTCCCGTCGGGCATCGGTTACAGCGCGGCACCCTACGGAGGGTCCGTGTCGCCCGTGGAGTTCGGAGGCCAGTTCTCGTTCACGGTCGCCCTCGAACCGGGATATGACAGGTCTGCGCCGATCGTCAGGGCGAACGGCGCGGAGATCTACGCGATCGGAGGCATATACACGGTGGACGTGACGGAGAACATAGACATAACAGTGGAAGGCGTGGAACTGAACGTCTACGAAGTGTCCCTGATATCCGGTGCCGGATACGTTCTGAACGGAGCGTCGGCCGCCGGTCACGGAACTCTGTACGTGTTCACGCTGAAGCTTGAGTTCGGATACGATATGTCCGACCCCGTCGTATGGGCCAACGGCATGATCGTGCCGGACGCGGGAGGACTGTACATGGTGTTCGTGACCGAGGACCTCATAATATCGGCGGGCAACATCCAGCTGAACATCTATTCGGTGACGCTGTCCAGCGGAGCGGGATTCATGCTGAGCGGGGCGCCCGACGCGCTGCACGGCGATGCGTACCTGTTCACGGTGACCCTCGCCGGAGGATATGACGCAAGTTCGCTCGTTGTGAAGGCCAACGGCGTGCAGATAAACGCGGTCGGAGGCTTCTACATGGTGAACGAAGTGGAAGATGACATATTCATCGCGGTCGACGTCAACCACAACGGGAACGGCAACGGCAACAGCGGCAACAACGGCAACGGCAACAACGGTAACGGCAACGGTAACACCACCACCCCCGGCAACAACGGCAACGGCAACAACGGTAACGGCAACGGTAACACCACCACCCCCGGCAACAACGGCAACGGGAACGGCAACGGTAACACCACCACCCCCGGCAACAACGGCAACGGGAACGGCAACGGCGGGACCAACAACGGCGGTACCAACAACGGTAACGGAAACGTCAAACTCTGAACCAAAACTCCTTGCGCACAGCGGGCGGCCGACGCCCGCACAAACCCCTTACCCAACTTTTATCGAACCTGTGAACGGATCGCCGATATCGGAACGATAGGATCTCCTTCAGAACAAGGTCGGCCTTCCCATTCTTTATCTCATCGATAAGCGTTCAAAAAGAGGGCGGGCGCGCCCTCCGCCGGCAGCGGCAAAGCGTCCGCTCGCTTATACAGAAATGCGTTCCGGAACATAAGTTCACGAAACAGTGACCGTGGCCTTCCCGGTGCCCGCGAGGGTGTTGTATTCGTACGTAACTTCGTATTTGCTGCCGCCGTGCACATCGACCTTCGTGTTCACGACGCCCATCTCCTTGTCCTGGCTGAAGATGAATATCTTCAGCGTGTGGGACCCCTCGGCAAGGGTCGTGTCAAGCGACTTGTCAGGTTCGACTTTGAACTTTTCTTTGTCGTCAACGATGACGTCGATCGGATTCTGCAGCGTGAGCTTCTGCGAAAGCCCTCTTTTGAATTTGAATATCACATTTCCCATGGTGATTACTCCCCGTTATCGAAACGTCTCGTACATTTAAAAAGTTAATCTTTTTTTACAGACCGCGGACCGTACGCCCGGAACGGCCCTGTGCCGTCAGACTTCCGTCATTTATTGATTTTTGTTCAAATATGATATTTTTTACCATATTTTTGCGCTCAAATTCAGATACACTACGATAAGTTAATATACAGTGTATAGTTAGTAATTGAATAGAAGCATTAAAGGAGGAAACACAATGCAGGAAGGAAACTATGTTGCGGACGAATACAAGATCGTCCTGAACGGAAAGGCGGCTCACGGAAGGTTCGACGAGATGGACAAGGACCCGGAGATATCCATGCTGGACGAGGACAGCAGGACGGCGATGGCGATATGCTCGGAGATGGCGTACAAGTTCAAGGACGGCGAATGGCGCAAATCCCTGAACAACGGGAAAAAGTTCGCGGACGGCCCGGCCAGAAATTATAAAGTGGAAGGGGACAGGATCATACTGTACAGCGCGCGCGGAACGCCCGAGGGCACCGTACTGATATTCAGGGACGGCAAGATCGAAGAGTCGCTGGGGCAGGTGCTCTCCGTCTACTACAAGAAGAAATGAATATGAACACCAAGGACGCGGAGGCTTTGCCTCCGCCGTCCGGAAACAAAAGATCCGGATGAGGAACGGCCACCTCATCCGATCATTTTTTTCTAACTGCCGTTATCGCAACGCACGTTCGGAACGCCGTTTTATATCCGTACGATATGATACGATACCCATGAAATTTCTGCGGGACCTGCTGACCGTCGAACCCGCGTTCGCAAAGTATGCGGGCAAATGCACCTCATGCGGAACGGTGACGAACATTATATGTTCGAAATGCAACAACGACACGTTCAGGACAAAGGACGGCGGCTGCCTCAAGTGCGGCAAATGTATCGATATCAACCATCCGAGTTATTCGAAGTGCGTCAGGTGCGGCAAAAAGATAATTATGCGGCGCAAGGAATGATCCGGAAAATTAAAAAATTAAAAGGACGGAAGGGAACATATCCCTTCCGTATTTCGTTCAGGCCGGTTGCTCGGGCGCCGGCCCGACAGTCACCGTGAACGTCATCTTCTCGAGCACCGCGCACCCGTTCTCCAGGTCCACAAGTTCGAAGAGGATCACGTATACGCCTTCTTCCGTGGCGAAGAACGTCAGCGATGTCGCCGGTGTCAGCTCGCCGGGGTCGCCGCCCTCCTTCACACCGAAGAATCCCGTCATGACAAGTTCGTACGTGTTGACATCGTCGCTGGCGAAGATGAACACCTTGCTCGCGTCACCGTCGATGACGGTCACGTTCACGCGCGTGCACTTCGCATCGCCGTCATAGGAATGCTCGTATTCCATGGGGATGCCGCCGATCTCCCTCAGGGCGCCGATAAGGTTCTCCGGTACGCAGACGATCTCCTCGTCATCGATGTGCAGGTCCCCTATGTGTCCGGGGTCCGCACCCAGCATCCCTGAAAACATCCCTTCATACGCCGCAAGCGTCTCAAGGTCGACGTTGACGACTATCTCTTCGCCGCCGTCGTCATCTCCTCCGTCGGTTCCGTCCTCGCCGCCGTCATCTCCTCCGTCGGCGGCGCCGTCGGAGCCCTTATTGGTCTTGAGCGCCGCGGCGACGAAACAGAACGTTACCAAAAGCATCAATATTATGATCAATGCCGTAAGTTTTCTGTTGTTCATTATTTCAATCTCCCTTTATACCCCATCTTGCGCGGGCGGGCCCGCGCAAGTATGTGTATATAAGTAATCAATTCTATAATATATAATAAAGGCGACGGTTCCGTCCGTGCCGCAACAGAACATCGTCTCGGGAAAATAAAACGGCGGCACGTTCACGAAGCAAACTATATCAGACATAAATCACATCATTCGTACCGCAGGTCCGGGGCCGGGACGCCGCGCACAAAGAGGGATACAATGGAAAGAGAGTTCCGCGAAAGAAACGAGATGATCGAATTCACGAAAAGATTCCCCGGTAAGGACGAGATGTCGGGGTTTGAGAAATGGAAGGAATCGCGCATCGTACGGGCCGCATGTTCAAGATACGGAAAGCTCACCGCCGGTTCCGCGAAATGGCACGGGGAGCAGGAAAAGGTAAGCGCGATGGCCTCCGCGGGATCGGGCCCGAAGCTCAGGGCGCTGTTCTACGAAACAACGTTACCAAAATGCGGAAAGAAGCTTTACGTGCACACCGGCGTCATATTCTATTTCCCGTACAACATCTCCGTCGGCGACAACGTGTATATCAACAGGAACACGTTCATCACCGCCCGCGACCCGGTGGAGATCGGGAACAACGTATTGATAGGGCCGAACGTTGTGATAAACACAGGCAACCATACGTTCGCGGATCCCAACGTTCCGATAGTGATGCAGGGCCACACATCCGAAAAAATTGTGATCGAGGACGATGTCTGGATAGGGGCGAACGCGATAATACTGAAAGGCGTGAGGATAGGGAAAGGGTCCGTGGTCGCCGCCGGGGCGGTGGTCACGAAAAGCGTCGAACCTTACACGGTGGTCGCCGGCGTCCCGGCGAGGAAGATCAAAGAGAGACGATGATGCGCAGCGATCGGATCTTAGAAAGGAGGTGAGCGATATGAGTCTGTTCAACAGGAAAGAGAACGAAGAGCACAGCGAGATATGGGGCAACAGAAGAGATCGGGGCTTGGTGAACACAAGCCGCAGATTGATGCAGATAGAGACGGTGATAGAGGAACTTGCCAAAGAGTGCAACGTGGACATAAAGAAGATCATCGACAGGATATACGGGTGACGTGCCGTCCGCATCGGCGAGACGGGAGAAAAAGCATTAATCCCCGCAAACCATAACGTCAAAGCAGAGGGACACGGAAATGGAATGGAAAAAGGCGCCGCAGGAACTGACGGACTGGCTCGCGGAACGGATGAAAAGGTTTCCCGCGGAACAGCGGCCGATGTTCGGCTGCCCGACGTGGTTCCACAACGGCAACATGTTCGCCAGCGTCCACGGCGGAATGATAATGATGAGGCTGAGACCGTCGGACCAGGCCGACATGATGAGGCAGTTCAAGGAGGTACGGCCGTTCGTGGCCGTGAACGGCCGTCCGATGAAAGAGTACGTGATGTTCTCCGAAGAACTGTTCCCGCGGACCGACGAACTGATGCCGTGGTTCGAAAAAGGATTTGAATTCCTGATGACGCTGCCCGCGAAGAAGACGAAGTGAGATATGCGCGTTTTTAGGTCCCCGGAGCGGATACGGCCTTCGGCCGGTATATTTTCGAGGATACGTCTGGGATAATAATATATGTGTAAAAGCCCGTTAACTGATCAGGCGGCAACGCCGTTGGGGAGATCATATGAGGAAGGAGACAGAGGTAAGGCTCGAACTGTTCGCGGAGAACGTACGGGCGATCAAAAAGGGCATTGCCACCACCACGGGGATGGACAGGCGGACGGCCGCGCTCATTTACGCTGTAAGGGGAAAGACGATAGACCGCGACGCGATCGCGGAGACCTACGAGATGCTGAAGAAGGACACCGGCATTTTATCGGCGTTCAGAGAGAGCACGCCGCTGTGCACCACCGCGATGTTATCGCTGGAAGCAAATCCCAAGGAGGCGCTCGACCGCGCGCTGGAAGTGTACGGGATGCTCAAAGAGGTCAAATTCAGAAGCTCGCCGTTCCTCGCGGAGGCCGCGATACACATCGCGACGGGCACGCAGCCCAAGAACTACAAGTCAATGGCGACCCGCATGAGGGCGTTCTACGAGCTCATGAAAGCTAACAGCTGGCTGCACACCGGGGCCGACGATTACATACTGGCGGCATTGTTCGCGCTGTCCGGAATGACGGAGAAGACCGCGTCGGACCGCATCGAAAAAGTGTTCCAGAAACTTAAATCCGAATTCTCCGGAAAGGGGAGCGTATTGGCGCTCGCGCAGGTCATGGCCCTCGTCGGGAAGACGGACCAGATGGCGCTGGACCGCGTCGTCGCGTTGCGCGACGTCCTCAAGAAAAGGAGGATGAGCCTGGCGAGGCCGTTCATAGTCCCGATAATCGGGATACTCTCGCAGCTGGACCTCAGCGTCGACACGATCGTGCAGGAGGCCAGGGACGTGGAGACACACCTGAAGACGCAGGCGCTGTCGCTCACGAAGACGGAGATACACATGGTGGCCACGGCGATGGTGGCGGCGACGTTCACGAAAGGCGATAGCACATTGGTGACGGCGACGGCGCTGACGGGCGCGATCAACATGATCCTCGCGGCGCAGATGGCGTTCATAGTGATAGTCGCGGCGTCGGCGTCGGTGGTCGCGTCGATGAAATAAGCGCGCACCGGAGACAACACGGCGGCGGATCCCCGCCGCCGCAAACAGCATATCGCGGAGACGGGGTCATGGACGAACGGCTGTACATCATGCTGATCGAAAGAGGTAAAAATTATAATCGGATCGACGGGGAGATGGTCAGAAAGCACGTCGACCGCATAAGGCAGATGGACGATGACGGCAAGCTGGTGCTTTGCGGGCCTACGAAAGATTATCCGGGAGTTGCCGGCATCATAATTTTCAGAGCGAAGGATCAAAAGGAGGCCGAGGAGATATGCAAAGCGGAACCGTTCGTGATCGAAGGGTACGCAACGTACAAACTCGCCTCGATGCGTCCGGGGAACAGGGAGAACAATTATCTGCTGTAACGCCGGAGGTCCGCCGTCAGGGACCGGATCACAATATCGCGCGGCACTTGGGGCAGGTGTCACCCGTCGTCGTCGTGGTTGTGCCGCATACGGCGCACCGTCTCTCAACGGGCTTCGCGGGCGCAGGCGCCGGTTTCGGCTCCTCTTTCTTTTTCTTGTTTCCGCCGAGCGTCAGGTTCAGGGATTTGCCTATGGTGATCTTTACCATGCAACCGTATTGCAATAAAAGGATATAAAAACAGCCGTAAAGATCGCGTATCCGCGCAGAATATCCCATCGTCCCCCGATATCCGTACGGCCCCGCCGTTCGGGCATGGGATATCAATAAATAAACGGGACATCGTTAAGATATCCGAGGGAACATCGGAGGCCGTTAAGATGAGGCACGAACTGCGCGAAAAGCTCGAACTGTTCATAAGGAACGCGGAGACGATCAGAAAGGGCATCAATATGACCTCGGGAGAGGACAGGCGGATGGCCGCGCTTCTCTACGCCGTGAACGGAAGGTCGATGGACCGGGAAAAGGTCGAGAACAGCTACGCGGTGCTGAAGAAGGGCACGGGCGTCCTGTCCCCGTTCAGATACACGACGTCCCTCAGCGCCGCGGCGATACTGTCATTGGGGACGGACCCGAAGGGAACGCTCGACAACGCCGTGGCCGTGTACGGGATGCTCAGGGACGCCAAGTTCCGGAGCTCCGAGTTCCTCGCGATGGCATCGCTTCAGATCGCGACGGGCGCGGAACCGAAGGACCATAGGACGATGGTCACGCGGATGAGATCGTTCTACGACAGCATGAAAGCCAAAAATTGGATACACACGGGGACCGACGATTATATTTTAGCGGCGATGTTCGCCCTGTCCGGCGCGGACGAGAAATCAGCCGTAGATCGTATAGGAGACCTTTACCAACGCCTGAAACCGCAATTCGCATCGAAGGGCAACGTATTGGCGCTGGCGCAGGTCATGGTCATCGGCGGGCAGACCGGCCCGCTGGCCGCGGACCGTATAATCACGTTGCGCAACGTTCTGAAAGCGAAGAAGATACGTCTCGACAGATCGTATTCGATACCGACGCTCGGGCTGCTGTCGCAGCTTCAGGTCAATGCAGAGATCATCGCGCAGGAGATACGGGACGCGGAGATATTCCTCAGGGAACAGGAAGGGATGGGCCCGCTGAGAGTTTCGAAAGCGGAGATCGAATTGTACGCGGCGGCGATGACGGCCGCGGTATATTCGAAGGAAGATGAGAGCGGACTGATAGCCGCGTCGGTATCGACGACGATAACGAACATACTCGTTGCGCAGATGATGCTGATAATAATCATAGTGGCGGCGTCCGCCGCAAGCGTCGCGGCCGCCAGCGGCTGATACGGAACGCATCACGGAAACCGCGGCCTCTCGGCCTCCCTGAGCATGCACCAGATATCGAGTCCGTGCCCCGGTATCACGTCCGTGTGTATGAGCTTGAAACCGAACCGTTCGTAATAAGTGACGTTGTTCCTGTCGTGCGTCTCGAGATATACGGGCATGTTCTCGGCGTCAGCTTTATCCGTCATAATTTTCATAAGCGCGGTGCCGACGCCTTTGCGCTGCGCCTTCGGATCGATCACAAGGCCCCAGAGATAGTAATGTTCGCGCCCGCTCATCAATCGTTCGTGCGTATCGCCGACGAACTTCTCGCATTCGCTGCTCGCCTTGTATTGCCGCGACCCCAAGACCAGCGGGGTCATCAGAAAACCGCATTTGATGTATTCCCTGGTGGTCAGCCTCGTATGGCCGGGAGGAAGTATGAACAGTACGCCGGCAATATCCGATGTGACGAACGCCTCGCCGTACCGCATGGCGCTGTTCAGGACGTTTTTCAGATACCACGGAAGCTTCTTTTTGCGTTTTTCCCGGTCCGGAAAGTAATGGACCATCATAGGATAATCGAAAAAGGCCGCGGCCGCGACAGCCGCGGCCTTTTTCAATTGACCTTTTTCAAGTTTTATGATGTCCATAACGATGCACGGAAAATAACATACAATTTATGATGATATATTCTTTTGGCACCGATGTCCGTCACGGATCGGGATCGCCGGTCGGCCGAGACCGAGGAGAGGTCTGTCCGATACAGACGGAAGCAACAGCCGGACGTACGGATCGGCTCAAAGTTTTTTCACGCTCCGTAAGCGTTCACGGCATCTGCGTAATGAAAAATTAAAAGAGATGCAAAGCAATTCATACGTCTGATGCGGAGGGCCCAATGCACAACGGATATGCGGAGCAGCTGAGAGAGATCGAATCCAAAGAATTGGCGTGGCGCGTTCTTTCGATATCGTTGGCCATCATACTGTTGGTCGCCATGGCCGTTCTGGTCTCGGCCGGTTTCATCAAGAACGGCGGTAATACGGCAATAATTTCAGCGGCGATCTATATGCCGATCCTGGCCTCACTTCCGTTCATAGTCAATCATTGGCATAAACTCCGTATGAAAAAAGAAGCGCTCGCGCACTATGTCAAAAACGCGGACCGCGCGTCGGAAATATTTTATCAGCTGTTGGAAAGACACATATCCGGCGGCATCGGACAATTCTTCGGCGAAATGGGACTGACAGGGATAAAAGTAATATTGGAATGGTCAAGTAATAATGATTTCGACATCGCGGTCTCCGGGCGAAAGGACAGATCCTTCATCCGTGCGGTATTCGGCAAAACGGGTTTTTCATTGGATGTGGATGAGGACGAAGAAAAGGACGGGAAGATAATGATACAATATCCGGGATCAAATTCTTTATCCGAATTATCGGGTCTGATGGGCGCTGAGATAGACAGAAGGATCAGGAAGAACGGCAAACAATAAGTCCTCCAGATTCGGCCGTTCGTCGGTCATGCAAGATGTGTTTTCAAAAGTTAAAATTCCAAGAGGTTTCAGATCTACGATCACCACGGAGGTTTTCCCGTCGCCCTCAGGGAATCGTTATACTGTCTCGCCAGTTTGTACGCGTCGAAGACGTTCCATATCAAGAACACGAAACAGATGATAAGGATGAGCACACCGAGCATCAGCAGAGGGCCGTCATACACATAGACGTAGTAATCGTACCAATAATCGGAGTGGCTGTACTGAAGTGTCCTGCTGCCGAACACCGAGGCCATAGCAACGATCATAAGAACGATGTACGTCGCAATTATACCGAGCCCGCGCCCTATCCTGCCCACGTAGATCTGTCCGACGCCGCCCCAGATGAATGACAGGACCGCCGCCGCGCCCTCGCTCTTTTCGCGTCTGACCACATTCGGAGAATACGTCTGATTCGGTGCGCCCGCGGTCCCGTCCGCGCTCTGACCGCATTTATCGCAGAACTTTTGCCCCTCATCGAGGGAATTGCCGCATTTGCCACAGTACATTTCGATCGCCGCACCGATGCGGCCGGCGCTTAAAAGGTTTGTCCATCTTTGTTTTCTGCGGAACGGAAAGGAGGCATTCGATGTTCGGTCCCGAGCATACGGCACGAACTTACGGGATCCGTCCGCCGCGTGTCCGGGATCTTACATATCTCTGAGTATGAACCTGAATCCGTCCAGTTTGTCGAAAGGTATCACGTTCGTGCGGCAGTATAAGGCGTTCTTATCGGCAAGCATATCTTCGCCCAATACGCGCAATGAGCTCATATCTACGCCGCCGACGGTCAATTCTTTCGCCGATACGTACTCCTTCCCGCCTTTTTCGATGATGGAATAACCTCCTCTCGGGCCGCCGTAAAGCACTTTGTTGCCGTCGGTGATATAATCCGTCACAAAACCGTCCTTTGAAACGATCGTACGCAGGTTGGGGACGTCGAACGGTTCGAAGATCGGCAGACCGTCGTGGCAGAACACGTTATCTTTCACGTAAAACTGCACATAACGCTGCCTTCCCAACGCCGTCCTTTTCGGACCGGTATATGCGTTCGCATCCACCGTGGACTCCCCTTCATCGGTAAGCGTCCAATCCTCGGGGAAAATGCGCTCTGCGGGATCGTCGCACTCAGGCGGTCTGTAGCTGTTCTCATCGAATCTGCCTCTTTTTTCGACATCTCCGTACTTTATGACGTACAGGTCCCTTCCGTCCGTGAACTCGCCGCGGCCATCATCGTACGAAAGCAGCCGCACCGTCCGCCAATCGATCTTCGCGTTACGTTCGGGTATGAACGCATTGCCCGCAAAGATGACGATGACCGCCTCGTCATATTTCAGCGAAGGCTCCGGGAAATAGCCGAAAGCGTCTATGAGCGCGGTGCCGAACATGCGCCCCACCCTGATAAGCTTCTTCTCGGGACACAGCTGATAATTGCCTATGGTGTAGCATGTTCCGTAATCCGCGGCCAATATCTCAAGGCACCGATCGTAGTCCTCCATATGTCGTCACTCTCTTATGCAAGCGATAACACCCCACCAATTAAAGAATATCGCAGGATCAGGTTCGTCGGTCTTGCCGTCGGAAGTTGAGAAGAAATCAAAAAGGCTGATGAAACTTCAGCCCGTAAAGAACGCCATCAACTATGCGACATCGAACAACTGTTCTTTCAGAGTCTATGATCCGTATACGGACGAAAAATACGTCAGCGATGACGATGTCATCGTATATATGGGAGACAAATCAAAGAAGATCGCCGAATATCTGAATGATGCATTCAACATCAGAATATTCAAGGCAAGAGAAATCGGAAAGAAGTTATGAAGTTGTTTGCATGACATTTTAATAGCAGTTATAGGTAGTACATTCGGAAATAATGCCGATGTGGAACTATTTCCGAAACAACAGATATTTTGAGAATATAAAAAAGTATCTTCGAACCCTCGCGCCGATCGATTCGTTCATGACACAGAATTATATAATATCTGCCGGTTTGTTTCGTGATTCGTCATCTCAAGGTCATCTCCTCAAAGAATTCAATATCGCATCTCTTCTCTTTTCCTTCTCGGCCCCAAGATTTGCAGTCTCGTATTCTTAGACAATAGTGAACGAAATGCGTGTGAATTCAGGTGAAAGATCAGGAAAAGAGGTAAATATGCCGTACACAAAGAAAAATTGATTTTTTAAATTCGCCCGCTGGCTGAGACGAGGAGTGGGTCTATCCGATATCGAGGAAAGTCGTAGCCAGATATCCGGATTTTTGACTCAAAGTTTTTCGAAAGTCTCTTTATCAGGTCTTTGGCCCGTATCGATTAGTCGTTGATTCAGATACGATTATGAGCTTTGAAAAATGTCCGCGGCTTCCTTCAGTTTCTCTGCGATGGCCTTGCCTTTCGGCGTCAATTCCAGCAACGTAGTCACATAGTTCCGGCGCTCTAATTTTTTGCTTATGATCCCTTCAGCGGCCATTCGTTCCGTTAGAGCGTCCAATGTTCTGAACGATGTGACAATATCTGACAGATCATTCAATTTCACAGGATTCGACGAATCTAAGATTCTGATTAGCAACAAGGCAACGTAACGCTCACATAACAACATGATTTCATTTTTCTGTCTGCCTTTCTGCATAGGCTTTCAATTAACTTGTTGAATTTAGATAATTGCATTTTATAAAACATTTTAATGCTTTTTGACAAATACAATTATACACATAATGCACAATATCATTTGTTAATTAACAGGTAGTTGCATTATGGAAAGCACCAGACTGACACAAGCAAAAAATGCAAAGATTGATGAATTTTATACACAGTGGGAAGTTATCGAAAAAGAGGTTCAGGCGTACTTAGACTTTGACCCCGACGTCTTTCGAGGTAAAACTATTCTATGTCCTTGCGATGATCCAGAATGGAGCAATTTCACAAAATTTTTTGCATTACATTTCCGCGAATACGGACTGAAAAAACTCATCTCTACAAGTTATGCGCTCGAAAGCAAATCTTTTAAACCCACTTATCAAACAACATTATTTGAATTAGACAGTCCGAAATACGATAAAAAGAAAACAAACATCCGCGGCAAAATCTTCATATTGGATGAGGATTCCAACAAGGATGGTAAGATCGACATTGATGATTTGAAATGGGATTATATGTCTGGTGATGGAGATTTCAGGAGCGCAGAAGTAAAAAAATTGCGTGATGAAGCCGATGTTATTGTAACCAATCCTCCATTCTCATTATTCCGCGAATTTTTATCATGGATCACAAAGGCAAAAAAACAGTTTCTGATTATAGGCAACATAACTGCAGTCAGTTACAAAGAAGTATTTCCTTTGATAATGAGAAATGAATTGTGGCTTGGTCCGAGTATTACGAGCGGTGACAGAATATTCAACGTCCCAGATAATTTCAATCTTTACGGGGCAACCTGCGGGACCGATGATGACGGTAGAAAGTACATCAGAATCAAAGGCGTTCGTTGGTTCACAAACCTTGAGCATAGGCGACGTCATGAGCCTCGGGATTTAATGACAATGGCAGAGAATTTAAAATTCAGTAAACATAAAGAGATTAGGGGCAAGACGGCATATGAAAAATACGACAATTATGACGCGATCGAAGTCCCCTTCTCCGATGCCATCCCTTCTGACTACAATGGTATAATGGGTGTTCCAATCTCTTTTCTAGATAAATACAACCCGGAGATGTTTGAGATTTTAGGGGCCACACAGCGCGGTTGTCATGATGCAGTTCCCGATACAAAAAAATACGATGATTATTGGGAAGTTAAACAGAACGGTACACCAACAGGATCATCGGGAAGCAAGACGAATGAAAATGCAAATTTAGTTCGAAACGACGGAAAGAAGAATTATTTTATCAATAAGGACGGAAGGATAATCCAGTCTGCATTCCAAAGGATTTTCATTAAGCACAAAGAGGTAAAAAAATGAAAACAACGTTTCAAAAATATCCGGTCAGCAAGATTGTAGATGGATTCATATACAACGAGCTCGAGGGCAAGGGGCTATTCGGACTTTCCGGTAAACTGACAATCCAACCGGAATATCAACGCAATTATATTTACGCCAAAGAAGGAAGAGAAGTCTCTGTGATTAAATCACTACTAAGAGGGTATCCCTTGGGGCTGATTTATTTCAACGATGTGACTAAAGATAAATTTGAAGTACTGGACGGGCAACAGCGCATTACATCAATTGGTCGTTTTGTCACAGGTAAATTTGCAATACGCGATGAGAACGGGCGCGAACAATTATTCAGTTCCCTGCCAGCAGACAAACAGAAAAAGATAATGGAGAGCGAACTTCTGGTTTATCACTGCGAGGGGGAAGAAAGTGAGATCAAAGAATGGTACGAGACCATAAATATTGCAGGGATTCCATTGACTTCTCAAGAACGATTGAATTCAGTCTACTCTGGCCCGTTCGTAACCTTAGCAAAAAGAGAGTTCAGTAATTCGGGCAATGCCAACGTTCAAAAATGGAGTGCTTATCTGTCCGGAGTGGCCAACCGACAAGAGTTCCTTGAGACAGCATTATCATGGGTTGCCGCATCCAAAGGGCAAGAAATTGCGGGCTATATGAAAGATCATAGATTTGAGCATAACATTGATGAATTGAAGTCGTATTTTAACACAGTTATAGATTGGATTTCAGGAACTTTCCGTGATGTTAAAAAAGAAATGCGAGGATTGGATTGGGGAAAGTTGTACGAAAAATACCACGGACGATCTTATGATCCCGCTAAGGTATCGAGTGCGGTAAAACGGCTGTATGGGGATTTTTATGTTACAAACAAACGAGGCATTTTTGAATATATTTTAGGTGGTGAAATCGACGTTCAACTTTTGAATATCCGTGTTTTTGATGAGGCTATAAAACATGCGGTGTATAAACAGCAGACCGTGGATGCGGATAGTAAAGGAATTTCGAACTGCCCTCTTTGTGCTATCGGACACGAAAGCAACAAAATTAAGATTTGGGATTTGAGAGATATGGATGCAGACCATGTAACGGCATGGAGCAAAGGCGGTCTAACCGATATTAAAAACTGTCAAATGCTTTGTAAAACGCACAATCGGGCTAAAGGCAACAAATAAGTAAGTGGGTCTATCCGGATTTGAACCGGAGTCAACGGCTCCCAAAGCCGCAAGTATACCAGGCTAGCCCATAGACCCTTGTACCCGACCATGAGGAACCAACTATTAATATTTCGCATCCTCAGAATATTTTGTTCAATTCCTTCACAAGCAGCGAGACCGCGTTGCCTCTGTGCGATATCTTATTCTTTTCCGATAACGGGACCTCGGCCAGCGACCTCTTTCCGTCAATGCTGAATATCGGATCGTACCCGAAGCCTTCCGTCCCCTTCTCTTTTTTAAGGATCGTGCCGTCGCATCTTCCGAGGACGATGATGTCATTACCGTTGATGTTGCATCCTATGCAGCATTGAAAGTTTGCGTTCCTTTTGTTCACGTTCTCCATCAGTTTCAGGATGCCGGCGTTCCCCAACGTCTTCTGGACGTACGACGAGTACACGCCGGGGAATCCGTTCAGCGCGTCGATGAAAAGGCCGGAGTCGTCTATGATGAAATCCTTCAGACCGAGTTCTTTCAGCGTTCTCATCCCGTGCTTCACCACATCGTTCAGTTCGGACGTCTGTATCTCGTCGTACGGTATGCGTATGTGCTCCGTATCTATCGAGAACGATGCCAACGCTTCCCTGTATTCGAGGACCTTGCCGGGATTGGAAGTTATTATTTTCAATTTCACGTGTACCTCCCCCTGCTTCGGATGTCCTCCACGCGCCTCATCACGTTCTTGGAATCTTTCATATGTTTCGCGTAGGAGTCCATCATCGCCTTCAATTCATCCTCGAGGCCGGAGTGCGCCGATGTGAAAGCTCTCTGCAACAAATGAACGTCCACGCCCAGGTCCTCGATGTCCGCCGTCGCCGTGCCCAGCGAAAGATCGAAGATGCACAGCTCGCCGTTCGGCATCAGGATCATGTTGGACGTTGTGAGGTCGCCGTGCGAGATCCCGGCGTTATGCAGCTTCGCGACGGTCTCGCCGATCAGTTCGCAGAGCTCCCCCGCTCTCGACGGCTCCGTGTCCAATATGTCCTTCATTTTGCGGCCGGTTATGTATTCCATCGTTATGTCGCATTTTTTTACGTCGATGTCGTATATCACCGGTGTTCGGACGCCTGCTTTTCGGGCTTCGATCATGACCTTCGA